>ERZ857827.12-NODE-12-length-296123-cov-31.758339_pt1 | contig 296123 bp, 263 predicted proteins | sample MGYA00519761_ERZ857827 | MGnify/ENA primary metagenome ERZ857827 (study PRJEB31778, sample SAMEA3449370) | human gut metagenome | biome: human gut; feature: human-associated habitat; material: faeces | place: United Kingdom | collected 2010/2012 ... | reverse complement strand
CTCCGCATGGTCTAAGCCATACGGAGGATTAACTGTTTTACGGACACCCGTCTATGCCGGGGTTAGTTTTTCGACAGACTTATGCTTAGCTTTGCCAGGCTTTTTCTACAGTTTCAAGGCCGCCCGTCGGGCGGCCTGTTTCTCCTATAGCTGCATCATTTTGGCGTTGAGGCTGCCGCACTCGGCGGTCAGTATGGCGAAGGTGCGGGGCGCGCCGCCTCGGGGACAGGAGGGGCTGCCGGGGTTGATTATGTACAGCTTACCGTCATAGTCCAGCTTCGGGATATGTGTGTGGCCGTACAGCGCAACGTTGCAGCCAAGCTCCTCCGCACGGTAAGCGAGCCGGTCGGTACCTGCAGTAACGCCGTAATAGTGGCCATGAGTGGCGAATATCTCCGCACCGTCAAGGCTTATGCGAAGCTCTTTTTCACCGCCGAAATCGCAGTTGCCCGCCACGGAATAGACAGGCGTTCCGTCCTTTCCGAAAGCCTCCGCGTCGCGGGTATTGTCGCCCAGGTGTATCCATGCGTCCACCCTGCCCGCCTGCTCTATGACACGTCTTATGGCGTATGAATCGCCGTGGGTATCGCTTACTATGCCTATGCGCATCACTTTTCCGCTCTCAGCTTGTCGCATAGGGATTCGAGCGCGCGCCTTCTGTGGCTGACGGAGTTTTTCTCCTCAGGCGTTAGCTGTGCGAAGGATTTCTTCAGCGGCTCATAATAGAACAGAGGGTCGTAGCCGAAGCCGTTTTCGCCCTGCGAGGAGCGGAGTATCCTACCCTCCACGCTTCCGTTCGCGGTAACGGCAGGCATTCCCTTGCGTATCAGCGCCACCGAGGTGCAGAACCTCGCTGTGCGTTTTTCATCAGGTACGTCCCTGAGTGCGTCGAGGAGCTTCGCATTGTTGGCGGCGTCATCGTGGCCCTCGCCTGCGTAGCGCGCGCTGTAAACGCCGGGAGCGCCGCCCAGGGCGTCAACCATCAGGCCGCTGTCGTCCGACAGTACTGCATCCGCATCGGCAACGGCAAACACCTCTCTGGCCTTCTTGAGAGCATTGCCCTCGAAGGTGTTCGCGTCCTCAACCACGTCCATATCTATGCCCGCTTCCCTGAGGGAGAGTATCTCGTCATAAAAGCAACCTAAAATGGCCTTTATTTCGGATACCTTATGGGCGTTGTTGGAGGCGATTATAAGCTTCATATATATTTCTCCTTTGTACGGCAAAATTCAATACGGCTATTTTACCACAGCGCCCGCGGCATTTCCATATTTATCGCCATTCGTTCACGTATACGGGGACAGACACGGCGGAGGTATGCATACTGTACTCCTTTCCTTCCACAGTTATGTCAACGCCGTATACCTGATCGAACTGATTGGCGCAGAGATACAGGCAGTCCCTTGCCGCATCCAGCATACCCTCGGTATCAGCGACTTTCTCGAAGTCCTTCGTCAGGTCAACGCAGGCTATTCCGTCCTTTATGTATGCGCTTATGAGCTCTGTTCCCGCCGGGAAGCAGTTTATAAGCCCCTCATCCTTAGGCCCGGCTATCTCCTCCTGCACAGCCCCGGAAAATGAAGGCGCAGTGTCCGTATACCGTGTCACGGGGATATTCAGGCTGGCAGCCGAATTAGGGAAGTACAGCGTAAGGGCGTGGGCTTCTCCTGAAACCGGCACCTCCCCGTCCTCAATATTCAACGCAAAGCTCTCCATGGGTTTGGATATGTCAGTGCCATTGGAGAGGGTCTTTTTCTCCTTGCCGTCGATGGTTATGCTGACGTTGTTTATGGAGGGGAACTCAGTCAGCGTGTTCACTATTGCAACCACCATGGCCTGCTCCTGCTCCTCAGTCTGTTGACCGATGTCAGCCAGGTCTACACGGGCGCTGCCTCCCTCGCCTATGCGTAGAGTACATTCCGTTCCCTCGGGTATTACCGTCTTCAAGCCCATCATGGCGGCGCTTTTATCGTTGTCGATGCCAGATACGAGGTAGCTCAGCGCCGCCCTGCCTATTCCCTCCTCCCAGGGTATGCTCTTCATAACAGGCACTATGAATCCGTCCTCCGTGGCGTAGTACAGAGTGGTTCGCCGGTAGCCGCTGTCCGTATCGGCCTCGGGTTCGGCGGGTTCCTCCGCCTTTTTGCAGGACGCCATCATAAGCGCCGTAAGCAGCGCCAGAATCAATATAAATAATCGCTTCATTCTCATGCCCTCCGGCTTATTAGTCATATATAAGCTATTCGCCTTCGGCGCATAAAATAACGAAAAAAGCGGCCCGTCTGCCGCTTTTTGCCGTTACTGCTTCTGTATTATAGCCTTGACCTCAATTGGGTCCGGGGTCACATAGGCCGTTTTGTTTGTGGTGTATATCACCATACCGGGCTTTGCGCCGGAGGGTTTCCTTACGAACCGCCGCTCGGTATAGTCTACAGGTACGTTTTCGCTGCCCCTGCCCCTGCTGTAGTAGGCCGCCAGCAGAGCTCCCTGATACAGCGTGGTCCTGGGCGGATTTTCTGCCCGTATTATCACGTGTGAGCCGGGTATATCCTTTGTATGCAGCCATGTGTCCTTTGGCCCTGCAAACTTAAGTGTAAGTGCATCGTTCTGCCTGTTGTTCTTGCCCACGTATATCTCTATGCCATCCGACGATACAAAGCACATGGGCTTTGAAGGAGGCAGCTTCTGGCCCTTCCTGCCGTCCTTGGGTCTCTTTATGTACCCCTCGTTCATCAGCTCGTCGGAAAGCTCCTTAAGTTCGCTGTCACCGGTACACTTGTCCAGATTGTAAAGCTGTCCCTCCAGATAGTTCAGCTCCTCCAGCGCCCTTTCCCGCTGCTGCGCCGCCATATCCCGGGCTGCCTTGGCCTTCTGGTATTTTTTATAATACTTTTGCGCGTTGTCGTTTATGGAATACCTTGCGTCCAGAGGTATTCTTACGTTTTCCGGCGGGTCTGTGTAGTAGTTCTGCACTACGGCCTCCGAGGAGCCTGAGATTATCCTGTATGCGTTCGCTATGAGCAGCTCGCCGAACAATTTAAGCTTTTCAATATCGCCCTCGGAAGCTATGGCGTCGTCATACAAAGCGATCTTCTTGTTGCAGCGCTCTATATTGTTTTGCAGTATCTTCCTTATGCCGGCGCCGTGGCGGTGCATACGCTGGAGATTATCGGTTTCAGCATAAAAGCGGTCCAGCGCCTCGCTCATAGTCGGCGCCGGTCTGTATTCTCCCTCCTTTGGTACAAACGGCAGCACTCCCTCAGGTTCGCCAACGTCATTAAGCGTAACGCAGGGCGTGACATTGCCTTGCGAAAGGCGGCGGTAAAAGCTGTGCAGGTATTCCGCAAGCTCCCTGCGCTCCCCCGGGCTCAGCTCGCCGCAGCCGCGCTTATCCGTGGCATTCTCGCAAAGCTTTGCCGCCATTTTGGGCGAAAGGCCGAAAAACGCGTTTGAAAGCGCTTTGTCTATCCTGATACCCTCTGCCTCTGCTATGACTGTCTCAAAGTCTTCGGCGGAGGCCTTTGTTGGGTCGGCCTTATCCTGTGCCGGCGGCATTTCGTACCTCTGCCCCGGCAGAACTGTACGCACATTTGACATTCCTATGCCGATACGCTTTATTGCATCAACGACTATGCCCTGCTCGTTTATGAGAATTATATTGGAGTATTTGCCCATTATCTCGGCACATAGCACGAAGGTAACGGTATCTCCCAAGTCGTTCTGTGCCTCGATGCCTATGTTCACTATCCTGTCAAGGTTTGGCTGCTCTACATACACTATGCGCCCGCCTGCGAGGCGCTTCCTCAGCAGCATACAAAAGGCCGGCGCGTCTATGGGGTTTTCCTTTTTCACATTCGTGAGCTGCATTCTGCAATGCTCCGGCGACGCGCTTATGAGCAGCCTGAGGTTTTCGCCGCCGCAGCGCAGGCTGACTGCAAGCTCGTCCTTTTCGGGCTGCTGTATCTTGTCTATCCTGCCGCCAACTATGCGCCTGCACTCTGCCACGGATGCGGCGAGATTAAGTCCGTCCATTGCCATAGTAAAATAAGTTATCTCCTGTAAATTTCAAACGGCTTAAAGCAGTTCAATGGATGAGCAGGATACCTCATGGGCCGTCCTGTCCTGTACTGTGCCGTCACTGAGCTGCTTCTGGTACCGCCTGCTCTGTATCCTGCCCTGAATGTACAGCCTGCTGCCCACCGGCAGCTCGCTCACGGTGCGGGCGTTCCTGCCCCATGCTATACAGGGCAGATAGTCCGATTTATTGAAGGAGCGGTTGCAGGCTATGAGCATGTCGCCTATCTCCCGCAGGAAGGGCGTAGTCCTGAACACCGCAGGCTTGCAAAGATATCCTGAAAGCGACACCTCGTTTTGAGGCATATCCTCCTCGCCCAGAGGTTCTATACCCTTTGCGAACACCGTAACGCAAAGATGGGTACCCTGCTCCGTATGCCTGTTATATGTCCTCAGCTGTCCCCATACCGATAGCCGCTCACCTTCGTTTGGCATGAAGGCGAGATTGCGGCCCGGTATCGTAAGCGGGACGTGATCCATAGTACCGCTGAGCCGCGGCACAAGCAGCTCCGCGCTGTAAAAATCCTCTCCGTAAAGGCTGTGGCTGAGCTCCGGCGCGCCGCCAAGCGTACCGCTTACAAATACCGCGTTTTCATCATTGGATACTCTCATACTTACTCCTGACACTTATTTGATGTGTGTTCGTATATAAGTATTCGGTATCCACCGGGTTTTATGATTTAATTTTCTTTGCGCCAATAACTATATCGTCCAGCAGCGCCATGACTGTAAGCATACCCTTGCCGGGCCGCTGCTCGATGAATACCGTCTCGGTGTTCACTACCGTCTCCTCGCCGTGGAACTGGCGTATGACTATATCATAGGGCTCCTTTACGTAAAGCGCCGCAGCGATGGCAGTGCCGTTTGAGCCGTTCTTCTTGAAGTCGAAGGTCTTCAGGCCCTTGCCGTTCCTGCCCTGTATCTCGTAATCGAAGACCAGGCTGCGCTTTGCGTAGCCCCTGTCGGATATGGTAAGTATCTCGCCCTCGTCAGCTATCTGCGCGGCGAATATAACCCTGTCCCCCTCGTCCAGCTTCATGCACTTCACTCCGCCCGCGCCCTTGCCCATTACGGGAACGGTATCTGTCGCAAAGCGTATGCTCATTCCGCCCTTGCTTATCATGATAACGGTGCCTGCGGTCTCGTCCTGTTTTTCTACGGCTATAACCCTGTCGTCGTCCTTGAGGGCTATGGCAGCCGTCTTTTTTGTGCGGAGGTCAAATTCCTTTCCCTCTGTACGTTTTGCGTTGCCGAGGGCTGTAAAGAACACAAGCGTGTCATCCTTTACCTCATCGAAGCAGGCTACTATCTCCTCGCCCTTTTCGAGCTGTACCAGCGAATTAAGGTTTGTAGCCTTGGCGGTAAGCCTTGCTTCCGGCAGTTCGTCCACGCCGATTATCAGGCAGTTGCCGTGGCTGGTAAAGAACCTCAGCCGCCTGTCCGTCTGGGTCTCCATTATAAATACCGGCTTTTCGGAGGCGATGGACTCGGCTGTAAAATTGCGCTTGGGCAGGCGGCGTATCTTGCCGCCCTCAAGCAGCGCCACTATGGCGTCATCCACCACTATCATGTCCTCACGGGATACGACTATCTCCTCCTCGCCCTGTATCAGCCTTGTACGGCGTGGTACGGCATATTTTTCTTTTATGGCCAGCATCTCGCGGCGTATGACCGCCCTGAGCTTTTCCTCGGATGAAAGTATGCCCTTGTATTCCTTTATTAGCCTGCCTACCTCCCTGTATTCCTTTTCTATGGCCAGTCTTTCCAGGTTGGTCAGCCTTTGGAGCCTCAGATCAAGTATGGCCTGAGCCTGTATATCGGTAAGCTCAAAGCGCTTCATAAGGCCTTCCTTGGCCTCCTTTGGCGACTTTGCGGCCCTTATGAGAGCTATCACCTCGTCTATATTGGCAATGGCCACCATAAGGCCTTCCAGTATGTGCTCCCGGCGCTCAGCTGCGTCAAGGTCAAATTTCGTGCGGCGGGTGACTACATTTTCCTGATGCCGTATGTAATGGCGCAGTATCTCCTTCAGGCCCAGCGTCTGGGGCTTGCCGTCGGCTATGGCCACCATGTTAACGCCGAAGGTTACCTGAAGGTCGGAGTATTTATAAAGGTATTGCAGTATTTTTTCCGCGTCAGCATCCTTCTTTACCTCTATCACCGCCCGCATGCCCATGCGGTCGGACTCGTCCCGTATCTCGCCTATGCCGGCAAACAGCGCCTTTTTTTCCTCGCTTATGTGCAATATATCCTCAAGCGCCTTTGCCTTGTTCACCTGATATGGCATCTCTGTGACGACAATGAGCTTCTTGCCGTTCTTCTGCTCCTCTATTTCGGCCTTGGCACGAACGGTTATCTTTCCCCTGCCCGTTTCGTAAGCATTCCGTATTTCGTCGGATTCCAGTATATAACCCCCTGTCGGAAAATCCGGACAGGGCATTACCTTCATCAGCTCGTCCAGGGATACTTCCGGATCATCCATATACATTATGGCCGCGTCTATGGCTTCGCCCATGTTGTGGGGCGGTATATTAGTCGCCAGACCTACGGCTATGCCTGAGGAGCCGTTTACCAGCAGATTCGGAAAGCGGCCGGGCAGCAAGTCGGGCTCCTTTAACGTATCGTCAAAGTTCAGGCTGAACTTTACCGTATCCTTCTCCAGATCCCGCAGCATCTCCATGGCTACAGGGGTCATTCTGGCCTCGGTATATCGCATTGCCGCCGCAGAGTCGCCGTCCACGCTGCCAAAGTTGCCGTGGCCGTCCACCATGGGCATATGCATATTGAATTCCTGAGCCATACGCACCATGGCATCGTATACCGACGTATCGCCATGGGGGTGATATTTGCCGAGGCAGTCGCCCACGATACGTGCGCTCTTGCGGTGTGGCTTGTCCGGAGTCAGCCCCAGCTCCAGCATGGTATAAAGTATGCGGCGCTGAACGGGCTTCAGGCCGTCCTCTATCCGCGGCAGCGCCCGCTCCATTATTACATATTCCGCATAGGGAATCATGGAGTCGTGCATAACCGCCTCCATGCCCTTCGTGATTATGGTCTGCCCCTCGAAGGATATCTGGTTATCATCTCTTTTTGCCATACGCTGTTACCTTTCGGCGGCAGGATGTGCCGTCATCTTTTCCTCAAAGGTATCCGTCTTGTTGAAGTTGGCGAACTCGCTGATGTACTCGCGTCTGGGGCCGACTTTATCCCCCATGAGCAGCGTCACTATATGGTCCACGTCCGCCGCGTCCTCAAGCTCTACCCGGACCAGCGAACGGTGCTCCGGATTCATGGTCGTCTCCCACAGCTGCTCCGGGTTCATCTCTCCAAGCCCCTTGTAGCGCTGGAGGGTGTAGCCCTTGCCGATGGCTCTTGTCATCTTTGCAAGCTCCCCATCGGAATATGCGTATCTGATCTCCTTGCCCTTCTGTATTTTATAGAGAGGAGGAAGGCCTATATACACATGGCCGTCGGTTATAAGCTCCTTCATATAGCGGAAAAAGAATGTCAGCAGTATTGCCCTTATGTGCGCACCGTCCTGGTCTGCATCGGAGAGTATTATTATCTTGTCGTACTTGAGGCCGCTTATATCGAAATCCTCGCCTATGCCTGTACCAAGGGCGGTTATTATGGAGCGGAACTCCTCGTTTGCTATTACCTGATCCAGCCGCTTTTTCTCCACATTCAGCGGCTTGCCCCGAAGCGGCAGTATGCCCTGAAACCGCCTGTCCCGACCCTGCTTGGCGCTGCCGCCTGCGGAGTCTCCCTCCACGATAAACAGCTCGTTTATCTTTGCGTTGCGGCCCGTACAGCTCGACAGCTTGCCCACCAGAGGCGCGTTTTCCAGCTTGCTTTTTTCCCGGGCCATAGTCTTGGCCTTGCGGGTAGCTTCACGAACCTTTGCGGCTTTTGCCGCCTTTTCGGCTATCTTATTAGCCGTATCGGCATTCTTAAGGTCATCGAGGTAAGGCGCAAGGTGCTCTGTCAGCACGTATTCTACGGCCGTCCTAGCTTCCGTATTTCCCAGCTTTGTCTTTGTCTGCCCCTCGAACTGCACGCTGTGCATCTTGAGGGATAACACCGCCGTCAGGCCCTCGCGGAAGTCCTCTCCGGAAAGCGACGGGTCCTTATCCTTGAGTATGCCGGCCTTACGGCAGTAGTCGTTCATGACTTTGGTTAAGGCCGCCTTGAAGCCCGTTTCATGGGTGCCGCCCTCAGTGGTTGGTATGTTATTCACATATGAAAACATGCTTTCGGTATAGCCGTCGTTATGCTGTATGGCTATCTCTACTGCTATGTCATCCCTCTTGCCGGCAATATATATAGGCTCATCGTAAAGGGGAGTCTTGTCCGCATTCATGTAACGCACGAAATCTATAATGCCGCCCTCATAGTGATATTCGGCCTCTTTTTTGTTGCCCCGTTCCCGCTCGTCTATAAGTATGAAGGTAACACCCTTGTTAAGATACGCAAGCTCACGTAAACGCTTTGATATTATGCCGAAGTTCATCTCCAGCGTTTCGAATACACGCTTATCCGGCAGGAAGGTTATTTTAGTGCCCTGACGGCGCACGCGGCCCACCTCTTCCAGGGGAGCCATTGGCTTTCCGGATACCATCTTGCCGTCCGGGCCCTCATAGCTCCTGAAGGTCTGGCGGTACATCTTGCCGCCAGTACATACCTCTACCTCTACGTATTCGCTCAGCGCATTCACAACGGAGGCGCCCACTCCATGAAGACCCCCTGAAAAGCCGTAAGACTCGTTATCGAACTTACCTCCTGCATGCAGCTGGGTAAACACCACCTCAACGCCGGACACACCCAGCTTTTCGTGAATGCCTACAGGAATACCTCTGCCGTTGTCCTCAACAGTAACGGAGTCGTCCTTATGCAGGGTCACGCGTACCGCGTCCGCATATCCGTTTGCCGCCTCGTCCACAGCGTTGTCCACTATCTCCCAAAGCATATGATGAAGGCCGCGTGAACCGGTGCTTCCTATGTACATTCCGGGGCGCATACGCACCGCCTCAAGACCCTCCATAACTTTTATATCGCTTACGTCGTACTGCTTGTTCATTTTTCCTCCGCTACAATATACGGTATATCCAAATATTACTAACCACATTATATTATAATACACTATTTTACTCTTGTACACTGTGGAATGACCGGCATATAAAAGGAGAGGCCCTTCGGCCTCTCCCAGTTGTTCCTTACTCCTTTAGTCCATCTATCCTGGATATAAAGTACGCCGCAGCGCAGCCCGCCGTAGCCGCTACGATGCTCCAGATGAGTTCTGACGTACTCCCGAACGACACAGGTATTATGGGTACCGTAGAGGCGATAACAAAACCTATTATGCAGTGATACGCAATGCCGTAGTATCTGTTGAATAAAGCGTTCACTGCCCTGGCAAGCGCAATGACGGTTATTGCTATGCCCAGCAAAAACGGTATAATTACCCCCATGTCCAGCGCAGCTATGCCTTCAGACATAGGATAATACAGCCCAAGCAGCATCAGCACCGACGACGATGTCATTCCCGGCGCCACCATGCTTATGCCCCACAGAGCGCCGCAGAAGAAGAACCAGCCGGCGTTAGGAGTTATGTGCAGCTCCGTGCCGTACTTTAGCAGCATAAAGAAGCCCAGTAACAATGACGTGCTTGCGGCAAGGGCTATATAGCATGACTTATCCCTGCCCTGCTTTGCTCCGTCGCGAAAAAGCTGCGGTAATGTCCCGACGATAAGGCCTACAAAAAGGCTTGTGACTATTGCGGGCTCAGATGAGGCGAGCTTTGCTATCGCCCCGGCCAGCAGCACAAACCCACCGAGAAAACCCAGCACTACCGGCAGCACCATATGTCCGTACTTCTTTATCCCTTTCTTAGGGTGGGCCAGGGTTTCCATCATTGGCTGGTATATTCCGAATATGACGCACAGCACTCCGCCGCTTATGCCGGGCAGCACGGCGCCTATGCCCATTATCACTCCCTGGGACAGCAGCAATAAAAACCTTCCGCAGCTTATCTTTGTCCGTTCGCCGTCTTCCATACGTTTCCCCCGTAAAAAGCTTTTTGTAAATCAAAGCCCCCAAACCGTCCGGTTTGAGGGCTTTCCTTGGCTGCGGAACTAGGATTCGAACCTAGACAATACGAGTCAGAGTCGTAGGTGCTACCATTACACAATTCCGCATCATCTTTTGTAATATATCCCATGATGCCGTTCGCCCCGTTATAACGCCCGCCTCTCGGCAGGTGGGTATGCTGTGGCAGGCTTCTGCTTACCGGGATAAAATCGAGGCGACATATGCTTGCTCAACGGGCATTCCCGATGTTAAACTGTGGGTTTATATCCGGAACGTGACGCACAACGCAGGATATTGGTGGGATTAGTTGGGATCGAACCAACGACCTCTACGATGTCAACGTAGCGCTCTGACCAGCTGAGCTATAACCCCGTGAGCAAGTATTATTATACATATTTTTTCGAACTTTGCAAGCATAATTTTTGAATCCGATTTTTATATGTTTGCATCAGACGGAGTTAATGGTATAATAAACGCAGATATTCTGGACTTTATGCCGTTTATGTTTTTTTAAATTTTGCCTTAAGGCCTCGGATAAAGGAGATGTTTGAATGCCGGGCTCCGGATATTTCTACGACGAAACGAACCGCAACAAGCTGATAGTGCTTTATTTTATAAAGAGCCTCAATATCGAATTGACCCGCTCCCAGATAGCGGATTTCAGCGTCGCCCACGACCTTATCCCATACTTTGACCTTCAGACCACCGTCGGCGAGCTGGAGGAAAGCGGCCTCCTCGCCTGCGTTCCGAAGGCATTCGGGCAGGCCTTCATGCTTACCCCGCAGGGCCGTGATATAATCGAGATGTTCCAGGAGCGTATACCCCAGTCCCAGCGGGACACGCTGGACAGGTATGCTGACGAATGCCGCGAGCAGCTCCGCCTTGATACCCAGTACTCCGCAACCGGACGGGAGCTTTACAAGGGCGGCTACGGCGTCACCCTCAAGGCCATGGACAGCAGCAGGACCCTTTTAGGCATCGAGATTATGCTGCCGGACAGCAAAAGCGCCAACAAGGCTATTGCCCGCTGGCGGGCAAGCTCCGCGGATATTTACCGTTATCTCGTCAAGGTGCTCGTAGAGGACGCCCCCGGCACAAAAAAGGAGCAGCAAAAAGAAGAGACCGGTGCTGTAGACGAAAAAGAAAAGTAATATCATGATGACCAAAAAGCGGCGAGTGATCGCCGCTTTAAGTTTGTTAAAGCCACCGCTATCTGCCTATGTCGTGCAGCCTTTTTACCATTTCTTTCGGGTCCGGCGCGCCGAACACGCTGCTTCCGGCTACCAGTACGCTTGCACCTGCCTCCGTGCAGAGCCTGCCGGTATCTGGATTTATCCCGCCGTCTATCTCTATATCGGGACTTGCGCCCATATCCTTTGCTATGGCTCTGAGCTGCCTTATCTTCTGCACGGTTTCCGGTATGAATTTCTGCCCGCCCGCGCCGGGATTGACGCTCATGAGCAGCACCATATCACAGCTGTTTATGACGTAGCGCACGGCCTCGGGCGACGTGGACGGATTCAGCACGATGCCCGCCTTCATGCCGGCATTGTGTATGGCCTGAAGCGTCCTGTGGGCATGCCTGTCCGCCTCTATATGGAAGGTGATTATATCCGCGCCGGCGTCCCTGAAAAGCGGAATATACGTTTCCGGGTGCTCTACCATGAGGTGTACGTCTATGGGCAGCTTCGTATGCCTGCGCACGGCCTTGCACATCTGAGGTCCAAAGGTTATGGTAGGCACAAATGTGCCGTCCATAACGTCAAAATGTATATAATCGGCGCCCCAGCTCTCGCAGTTTTCCGCTGCTCTGCCCATTTCGGCAAAATCGGCTGAAAGTATTGACGGTGCAACCTTAATCATATCTGTGCTTCCTCTTTTCCTTTAATTCTTCCGCGAATTTGCAGTATCTTTCGTATCTCTCAGGGCTTATGCCGTTTCCAACGAAGGGCTTTACGCCGCAGTCCGGCTCGGTCATATGAAGGCATTCTGAAAACCTGCAATTTCCCAGATGCTGCCGCATCTCAGGATAAAGCAGACAGAGCTTTGCCGGATCTATCTCCGCCATATCCAGCAGACTGAACCCTGGCGTATCCAGCATACATCCCCCGCACACCTGCCATAGCTGGGCATGACGGGTGGTATGCCTGCCGCGGTCTATCTTGTCGGACAGCCCGCCCACCGGCAGCTCCAGCCCCGGCGCGAGAGCGTTCATAAGCGAAGACTTTCCAACAGCCGACTGACCGGCAAAGCAGCATGTACTGCCCGCTATCTCGGCTTTGAGCCGGTCTATTCCCGTGCCGTCGCGGGCCGATACGGGTATTATATCATAGCCCGTATCCTTATACTGGGCAAGGGCGGCCTCGTAGGTCTCTCTGTCCATCTCGTCGCACTTATTGAGCAATATGACAGGGGTTATGTCGGAAAGCTCGCATTGCATTATCAGCTTATCGGCAAGACAGTAATCGGGCCTGGGCAGCGAAGACGCCAGCACTATCATCAGCTTGTCTATGTTTGCCGCAGCCGGGCGGATAAGCAGATTTTTGCGCGTCAGTATCTCGGTAATGCAGCCTTTGCCGTCGCCGCCCGTCTCAAAGCGGCAGTAGTCCCCTGGCACCGGCGTTATGCCCTCCTTGCGGAATCTCCCTCGTGCCTTGCAGACGAATTCACCGTTATCGGTGAGCAGGGTATAAAAGCTGCCCACTCCTTTGATTATTCTTCCGGTATATTCCATATGTGGCTTATCTCAGCGTAAATTTGGCTTCTATGCGTTTGACCTCTACGCCATCCACGTATGCCACGCACTCATACTCGCCTCCATACCTCATGGACGCTGTAAAGGCAACAGCTTGCTGCGTGCCCTCTTTTACCCTGCCCTCGTACAGCACTATCTCTACTCCGTTGCCCATGACAGCGGTCACAGCGACGGACCGTTCCTTATCCGGTATATCCAGATTCACCGCGATGTCCGAACAGTAATTGCCGGGATTGCTGCGGTTAATCCAAAGCTCGACGAGGGTATTTTTGCCGGCGCTCATATTCGCCGCCGGAGATTGCTGCTGTACCGTCTCTTCAGCCTCTCCTTCCTTTGGCTGCACCAGTCTTATCCATACCTTCTCGAAGCCGCTGCTGTTCAGCATCTTTATTACGGTATCGGTGCTTTTGCCTACTAATGAAGGCATCTCGATCTGCTGGGTCTCATTGCCGCTTATCCATATATCTACCGCTTCAAAATCGGACAAACGGGTATCCACGGCGGGTTCCTGGCGAATTATCTGTCCCTCCGGCTGGTCAGATGTAGGATCGTAGCCCACATTGCCGACGCTGAGATTTTCCTCGGAGAGCATCAACGACGCCTCCTGTATGGTTCTGCCTGTAAGATCCGGCACTATAGCATAGCCGCTGCCGCTGCTCACCTCGACCTTTATGACGTCGCCCTCCTGCCCCTTCGCCCCGTTTGCCGGGTTCTGCCTCGTCACCCTGCCGGCGGGGTACTCGCTGCTTATGACGTAATCTCCCACCTCCAGCTTAAAGCCCCTAAGCTCAGACAGGCTTCTCGCCTCCTCAAGCGACTTGCCCACAAGAGACGGAACAAGAAAGCCGCCGTCATCGCTCTTGGTAAACAGGCCTGTAAGCATGGAGACAATCGCAAATACGGCTGACACTCCGAATATAGCTACGGATATCATCATTATGCTGCGGCTGCTCCGTTTTTTGCTTTTCTCTTGGTTTGGGCTGTTGAGCCTTGCAAATCTGCCATGAGGCTCACGCAGCGCACGCTCAAGGTCCTTCTTCATGGCGGCAGCCGAGGGGTATCGCTTCTGCGGGTCCTTCGCGGCGCCCTTGACCACCACATCCGACAGGGCGGGGGGTATCTTTGGGTTGACCTCTATGGGAGGTATCATTTCCTCCTGTATATGCTTGAGCGCTATGGCGACGGTATTTTCGCCCGCAAAGGGTACCGTTCCCGTCAGCATCTCGTATATCATTATAGCACAGGAGTATATGTCGCTTTCTGCCGTCACCTCTTCACCCTTCGCCTGCTCCGGGGAAATATAGTGTGCTGAGCCTATGACGTTTGTACCAGCAAAGGTGCGTGTAGTGGACGTAGCGTCCCTGGCTATGCCGAAGTCCGTGAGCTTGACCAGCCCATTGTCTGATATTATGACGTTCTGGGGCTTTACGTCACGGTGGATTATCCCCATTTCGTGAGCATGGCCCAGCGCATCCAGCACCTTTGCGGCTATGTCTACCGCTTCCTTTGGGCTGAGATACGTCTTGGACTTTATATATTCCTTCAAGGTCTGTCCGTGTACGTACTCGAGAACTATAAAGCTTACACCCTTTTCGTCCACGCCCACATCGTAAGACTGTACGATATTTGGATGGGACAGCGTTATGACTGCCTTTGCCTCCCGCTCGAAACGGCGCAGGAATTCCGTATCCTCCCTGTGCTCCGCCTTGAGCATCTTTATGGCTACAGTGCGGCCCTCCTGTTCGTCGTAGGCCTTATATACGTTTGCCATGCCGCCGGAGCCTATCAGGCTTTCAATCCGGTACTTTCCGGCGATTACCGCTCCTACCATCATTCCTCCTCGTTGAGAATCAGCACTACGCTGATATTGTCAGTTGAGCCGCCGTAAGCGGCCTCCATTACCAGCCTTTCGCAGGCCTCGTCAAGCTCGGTTTCTTCTTTAAGTATCCTGCACATATCCTCGTCGCTCAGCGTGCCTGAAAGGCCGTCGGTGCAGAGCATGAGTATATCCCCCGCCTTCCAGCTCTCGCTGAAGATATCCGCCCTTTCTCTGGGCGATGTGCCTATAGCGCGTGTTATGACGTTTCGTCTGGGGTGTACGGCGGCCTGCTCCCTGGTGATGTACCCGGCCTCTACAAGCTCAGCGACATACGAATGATCGCGGCTTATCTGCCGCAAAACGCCCTCTGAATAGTGATACAGCCTGCTGTCCCCCACGTTTGCTGCCACATAATATGTCTTGAAGGGCATGGCAAGTACAAGCGTGGTTCCCATACCCCGGCAGTCATCGCTGCTCTTTGAAAGGTCGAACACGGCGGCGTTGGCAGCGTCTATAGCGCGGCCGATAAGCTTCTCCGGGCTTCTTTCGCCCCCGCGACATATATCCTTTACCATAACGTCAAGGGCAAGCGAACTGGCAGTGCTGCCAGCCTTATGGCCTCCCATGCCGTCAGCTACGGCAGCAAGGGCCACCTCGCTGTGTTTGGGTATAAAGAAGCTATCCTCGTTATGCTCCCGCTTTCCCTTCTCAGATAAGGCACAGTATTTCATGCTTTATCTCTCCTTTGCCGCTTTCCTTTCTCGTTGCAGTGTCTTGCGCCTGAGCTGTCCGCAGGCGCCGTCTATATCGCTGCCCATCTCCCGGCGCACCGTGGCGGAAGTGCCGTAGCCCTGAAGCCAGCTGGCAAACTGCTCCGCGTCCCTGCGGGTCACACCCGTGAGATGGCGTTCTTCAACATGGTTCAAAGGTATAAGGTTCACATGGCAGTTTATCCCCTTGAGGCGTGAGGCAAGCTCTTTTGCGTCCCTCTCTGAGGAATTCACGTCTTTTATCAGCGCATATTCGAATATGACCCTCCTGCCCGTCTCCTCGGCATAGTACTTGGCTGCGTTTAGAAGCTCAGCCGTCCTGTACTTGCGGTTTATAGGCATTATCTTATCCCGCGTCTCGTCGTTTGGCGCATGAAGGGATACCGACAGGGTAACGTGGGGCGCTTCCTTCGTGAAGCGCATAAGCTGCGGCACCAGGCCGCAGGTGGATATAGAGATATTTCTCGGGCTTATGTTCATTCCCTCCGGCGCGGACACGAGGCGCAGAAATTTCACTACCTCATCGTAGTTGTCCAGCGGCTCTCCGCTGCCCATGAGCACTATATTTGTGACGGTGCGCTTTTTGTCGTCCCCATGGGGTACGTCCTTTTCGGCGCAGGCGATAAAGCTGAGCATCTCCCCCGCCTCAAGATTGCGTATACAGCCTTCAAGCGTGGAAGCACAGAATGCGCAGCCCATGCGGCAGCCCACCTGAGTAGATATGCACATGGTGTTGCCGTAGTGATAGCTCATAAGCACGCCCTCGACTATATTGCCGTCCTCAAGCTGAAACAGGTACTTTATAGTACCGTCCTTAGCCGACACCCTTTTATCATATATGCTTGCGCCGCCGTAATGGAGCGTGTCCAGCTTATCCCTGAGCTCCTTTGGCAGATTGGTCATTTCCTGAGGCCTTTTGCCCCTGGATATCCATTCAAATACCTGCCTTGCACGAAATTTAGGCTGCCCAAGCTCTTCCATTAGCCCGGCAAGCTCGGATATTGACATCGATGTGAGTCCGCACATGCTATCTCCTTATCATCTTCGCTAAAAAGAATCCCTCTGTTCCGTCGGTATGAGGGAACAATTGCAGCATAAAGCCTTCGTAAAGCCTTTTCCACATGTCCTTTGGCAGGCAACCGGAAAGCTCCCCTTTTTCAAAGCAGCCGTTCCGCTCCATAAATGCCTTTGCCTGCTCCTCGTTTTCCCGCTTGGAAATCGTGCATGTTGCATATATCAGCACACCGCCGGGCTTTACATAATCCGCACAGGCATCCAGAAGCTTTTTCTGTATACTTGCTATCTCGTCTATTATTGCATCTGTCTTCGCATAGCGTGCGTCAGGCTTGCCCGGGACGCCCAGACCGGAGCAGGGCGCGTCTATCAATACCGCGTCGTATTTGCCGTAAAGCTCGGGGTGCCGCACTGTGCCGTCCATGACTTTCACATTTGCCGTTACGCCGAGACGCTCAAAGGTCCTTTTCATGAGCTCCGCCCGGTGCGCGTGCAGCTCCCATGAATCTATAACGGCGCCGCTTTGGGTAAGGCTGGCTATATACGCCGACTTGCCGCCCGGCGCCGCGCACACGTCAAGTATGTGCATTCCCTCTTTAGGCTCCAGCGCTCTGCATACCAGCATCGCGCTTTCGCTCTGTACGGTTATCCTGCCCTCCGTAAACAGGGGCTCTTTTGTAACGTCAAAGCCCTTTTCCAGCTTGAAAGCATCCTCGACTATCCTCCCTCGGGAAAACCCTATACTCCGCTCCTCCAACGCTTTTTCAAGCTGCTCTGAGGTGTATGGGTACTGCGCCCTGACAGTCATGCAGCCGGGATCGCTCATTGCGGAAAGCATGGCTTCGGTAAAGCCCGCGCCGTACTGGCCCATATACTCCTTTACCAGGTATTCCGGATAGCTGTACTGTATTGACAGCCGCTTTACCGGCTCCCCGGGCAGAGGCGGCGGATTATCCTTATTGCGGCAGATATTGCGCATCACTCCGTTTACAAAGCCGGACAATGGGCCCTTGCCTATCTCCTTCGCCAGCTTCACGCTCTCGTTGCACGCGGCGCTGTCCGGCACCCCCATATACAGAACCTGACATACTCCGAGGCGCAGTATGCCGCGTATCTGAGGCTTTATGCTGCCCTTTGTATAGGCGGCTATCACGTGGTCGATGTATAGCAGGTGACCAAGTGTGGTGTACACAGCCGCGCTCACCCATTTTGCGTCCCGCTCCTCCAGTCCGCGCAGCGCTTCCTTCAATGTAAGGTTTGCGTATGCCCCCTTGTCGGTTATCTCTGTAAGCGTCTCAAGGGCAGTGCGTCTTATACTCATTATTCAAACACCTTGCCAAGCAGTTGATGGCCCAACAGCGCGGCCTTTGCCTCCATGCGCTTGGCACCGGGAAACTGTATCTCTTTTATCTCTATAAGCTTATCGGCCGTACGCACAAAAAGGCCCTTCTTCGGATCGGCTATCGCACATTCGCCCGTCTTTCCGCCTCCCTGCTGCTCAGTCATGCGGGTGGCCCATATTTTGACGGGCTGACCATCCAGCATTGCAAAGGCAACAGGCCATGGGTTCATTCCCCTGACCTGATCGTGTATCCTCTGGGCCGGCCTGTTGAAGTCGATCCTGCCGTCCTCTTTTTTTATCATGCCGCATTTGGTAGCGGCTGCTTCGTCCTGCTTTATGGGCTTTAGCTCGCCCTTTTCGAGGCATTCGATAGTCTCTTTGAGAAGCTCCGCGCCTATTGCCGCAAGCCTGTCGAAGAGCTCGCCTGCGGTCTCGTTTTCGCCTATCTCAACTTCGCGCCTGAGCAGCATATCGCCGGTATCCAGACCCACATCCGTAAGCATTGTGGTAACTCCGGTTATCTTTTCGCCCTCAATTATGCTCCACTGTATAGGCGCGGCGCCCCTGTACTTAGGCAGCAGGCTTCCGTGCACGTTTATGCAGCCATACTTGGGTATACTAAGGTTCTCGGCCGAAAGTATCTGGCCGAACGCGGCCGTCACCATAAGATCCGGCGCAAATGCCCTGAGCGCTTCAATTCCCTCGGGGCGGCGTATCTTTTCAAACTGGTATACGGGTATGCCGTGCTTCTCGGCAAGCACCTTTGTAGGGGGCGGAGTAAGCTCCCCCTTCCTGCCCTTGGGCTTGTCCGGATTTGTAAAGAGTGCAAGCTCATGCCCTTCGTCTATGAGCATCTGAAGGGACGGTACCGCAAAATCCGGCGTCCCGCAAAAGGCTATGCGCATCTATTTTTCTTCCTCCGTATCATCCTCTGGCTCTGTATACTCAAGCTCCTCTTCCTTGTAGCCCTCCGGCGGATCGGTAACGAGACGGGTATATATAAGCCCGTCAAGGTGGTCATTTTCATGGAGTATGGCGCGGGCAAAAAGCTCCTCGCCCTCATACTCATACAGATCGCCGTTGCGGTCGTATGCCTGCACCCTTACATGGTTGGGACGCACGACGTAGCCCTGCTTGCCGGGGAATGACAGGCAGCCCTCCATGCCCCCCTGTTCACCGGAGGTTTCAATTATTTCGGGATTTACCATCTCCACGAGGCCGTCGCCGCAGTCTATGACGAATACCCTGCGCAGTATACCTACCTGAGGGGCGGCAAGGCCAACTCCGTCCGCCTCGTACATGGTATCCGCCATATCGTCTATAAGGTCGGAAAGCTTCTTGTCGAACCTTTCCACCGGCCTGCATTTCTTGTAAAGGCACTCCGCATCGTTCTTGAAAATCTGTCTTATTGCCATAGCGTCCTCCGGTTTATCCAAAGCTGATGTATATACCTGCAAAACTATATCAGTTTATTATATCCCCCGTGGGGCTCATCGCGCAAGAGCAGGAGCATTTTATACGCCGGTCTTTCGCCCAATTTTTTAAAACATATCTCCGGGGTTGAGCTCCAGCGAACAAAAATACTCGCTGCGATGAGCGTTTGAATAGCTGTAAATAGCGTCCACCGCTTTAGGAGTGTGCTTTGTGCGGGCAAGCTTCAGCACTATCTGCCGCCGGTACTTTCCGTCTATGCGCTTTATGGGAGCTTCTCCCCATACCATAAACAGAAGTTCCCTTTCGTCCGCCCCCTGAGCCTTCAGCGCCTGAAGTATGGCGTCCTTCAGCCCCAAAGCGAACCTTTCCTCCGCCTCGCACAACGGCGCCTGATCCTCATGTATGAACAGCACCCTGACAAACAGCGCATACGGCGGAAACAGCGCAGCACGACGCTGGGCTATCTCGTATTCATAAAAGCCCTTGTAGTCGTGGCGCGAGGCCAGCACCACCGCCGGGTGGTCAGGAGTGTAGGTCTGTATCACTACTCTGCCGTTGCCGTTTGCCCTGCCTGCCCGTCCGGCCACCTGAGTAAAAAGCTGAAACGCCCGCTCGCAGCTTCGATAATCCGGTATATGCAGCGAAGCGTCGGCGGCAACTATACCCACAAGGGATACATTTGGCATGTCCAGCCCTTTGGCCACCATCTGCGTCCCTATGAGGACCTGGGCGTCTCCCCTGGAAAAACGTGAAAGTATATCATAGTGGGCGTTCCTGGTCTGGGTAGTATCCATGTCCATGCGCAGCGACTTTACGCCGGGGAAGCTATCGCGAAGCTGCTCCTCCACCTGCTGTGTGCCTACGCCAAAAAACTTTATGTGAGGTTTGCCGCATTCCGGGCATACCTTTGGTATATTCTTTGTGCGTCCGCAGTAATGGCACTTCATAAGCTTATCTATTTTATGATAGGTCATGGATACGTCGCAGTTGTCGCACTTGAATACATAACCGCAGCTCCTGCAGGATACGAAGGTGGAATACCCACGGCGGTTTATGAAGAGTATCGCCTGCTCATTTCTGTCGAGGCAGGCTTTCAGCTCATGGTACAGCCGTCCGCTGAATATGCCGGTATTTCCCGCAGCGAATTCCTGCCGCATATCTACTATGTCCACCTTGGGCAGCGGCAGGTCGTTTATGCGCTCCGGCAATTCAAGAAGAGCGTACCTGCCCCGTTTTGCCCGAAAATAGCTTGTTACAGACGGTGTGGCACTGCCCAATAGAAGTACTCCGCCGTTTAATTTACACCGTTTCTGGGCCACTTCTATGGCGCTGTATCTCGGCGTCATCTCGGAGGAGTAGGATTGCTCGTGCTCCTCGTCCACCACTATCAGCCGTATATCCTCAAGGGGAGCAAACACCGCGCTCCTTGCCCCGAGCACTACCTTTGCCTTGCCCAGGCGTATGCGCCGCCATTCATCATATCGCTCGCCCGGCGACAGCCTGCTGTGCAGCACCGCCACCTGTTCGCCGAATCTTCCGCGGAATCTGTCCATTGCCTGTGGGGTCAGGGATATTTCCGGCACCAGCACTATGGCGGAGCCGCCCTCGTCCAGCACTTTGGCGATGGCCTGCATGTATACCTCAGTCTTTCCGCTGCCTGTAACGCCGTGAAGGAGCATAGTCCCCTCCCGCCTGTCCATAGCTGCGCTTATCTTTTCCAATACGTCAGCCTGCGCCGCTGAAAGGGTCAGCGGCATCGTCCTGGGCGGTATCCGTCCGGCATACGGGTCCCGATATGTCTCCCGGCCTGCCTCTGTTATATAGCCCTTATCTATCAGCGCCTTTATGGCGGAGGACGCACCGGGAATAAAGGCACATATATCTGCCGTGCTCATCTCCGCATTTGATTCTGACAAAAGGTCGAAAACCTCTTTTTGCTTAGGTGATTTGGGGCTGCCGTCCTTTTTCAGCATGCCCGCCCGTATGAGCTGGGGATCGACGCCATCGGCAAGCTTCACCGTGCGCACCCGCTTCTCCTTTACCCTTCCTCTCCGGAGCTGCGCAGGTATCATAAGGCGCAGCGCGTCCACCAGCAGGCAATTGTAGCTTTGCTTTATCCAATAAGCCAGCCGTATCTGCTCATGGGTCAGCACGCTGTACGGTTCCAGCGGGCGTATTATACTCTTCAGCGCGATATTGCCCTCATAGCTCTCGCTTATTCCCAGCACATAGCCCTCTATGGGTTTGTTTCCGCTGCCAAAGGGTACGAGCACCCGTTGGCCGAGGATAATGTTATCCTCCGCCCGGTAGGTAAAGAGCCTGTCTACGCCGCTGTTGGCTATGTCCACTATCACCTGTGCGAACAAATCCTGCCGTCCTTTCAAAACTCAAATTTATTTATTAAAAATTATACCACAAAGGCTCTTATACCGACATACGCAAAAAGGAGGGCATGCCCTCCTCTGTGACTGTCGAAAAAGTGGCTGAACGCCACTTTTTCGAGCTTTTACGGGTTTTGCCTCTCGCATTAGCTCCCGGGCGGCAAAACCCGCAAAGTACGAAAACCTCTGGGTTTTCATCCGTTCTGACGCACATGTCGTCAGAGCCGGATTCAACATAAGGGGCTGCGGCCCCTTATCAACCCCGGGTTTTTTTGACAGACTGAAAGGAGGGTATGCCCTCCTCATTATATCGTCAGTTTATTTTACCAGCCTGTCCAGAAGCCAATCAGCAGCCTCGCGCTTTGTGACCATGCCGCTGTGTTCTCTGGAGCCGTCCGCGCCGTACAGCGTGATTATGTTGGTGTCAGTGCCGAAGCCTGCGCCCTCAGCCGTAACGTCGTTTGCGGCGATGAAGTCAAGCTTTTTACGCTTGAGCTTTTCAATGGCGTTGTTTTCTACGTTATGGGTTTCCGCCGCAAAGCCCATGACCTTCTGATTTGACTTCAGCGGGGCGATGGTCTTTAATATGTCCCTCGTGGCCCTGAGGTTAAGCGTAAGGTTGTCTCCGCCCTTTTTGATCTTCTCGGTTGAAAACTCGGCAGGAGTAAAGTCGGCCGGGGCCGCCGCCATAACGAGTATATCGCAGCCCGGAAAGCGCTCAATCACACTGTCGCAGAGTTCGTCCGAGGAGACTATATCCACGCGCTTTACTCCACCGGGAGTCCTCAGGCTCACCGGGCCGCTTATGAGGGTCACATCAGCGCCCCTCTCGGCCGCAGCTTCAGCTATGGCGTAGCCCATCTTGCCCGATGAGCGGTTGGTAATATAGCGCACAGGGTCTATGGCCTCCCGTGTGGGGCCCGCAGTTACCAGCACGCGTTTGCCCTCAAGATCCCGCTTTACGTTGAGCTTATCCAGAACTGCGCGGACTATATCTTCCACCGCTGCAAGCTTGCCTATGCCCTCGTCCCCGCAGGCCAGATGGCCCGTGGCGGGAGCTATGAACTCACAGCCGCGCCGCTTCAAAGTCTCGATGTTGGCCTGCGTGGCAGCGTCAAGGTACATATTGGTATTCATGGCGGGGGCTATCATCACGGGAGCGGTGGTAGCCATCACCGTAGTAGTCAGCATGTCGTCCGCTATGCCGGACGCCATCTTGCCAATGAAATTCGCGGTAGCCGGGGCCACAAGAAACAGATCCGCAAGCTTGGCAAGCGATATATGCTCGACCTCAAAATGCCTGTCGCTGTCGAACATATCCTTTACTACCCGATTGCCGCTTATGGTCTCGAGTGTCAGCGGAGTGATTATCTCCGCCCCTGCATGGGTCAGTATCACGTGGACGTCCACGCCGCTTTTGCGCAAGGCGCTTATTATATCACATGCCTTATAGGCGGCTATGGAGCCGGTGACGCCCATTACCACATGCTTCATTATTTGCTGTACTCCTCAGGGGTGATTATCTCGAGCTTATCGTTGTAGAGTTCGTCTACCGCCACCGATACCGGCTTGCGGTCGTCCAGCTTTTCCGGATCGTCCTGAAGCTGGCGCGCGCGCTTGGCAACTGTGGTAACAAGCAGATAGCGGCAGCCCGCCTTTGCCTGAAGCTCGTTGAGGGGAGGATAGTTCATCATAGCGGTTTATTCTCCTTTAAGAATGTTGATCAGATTGGGATTGTTTGATACGTGCAGCCTTTCGGATACAAGTATGCTCTGCGTATCGTTCACAGCCTTATCCAGGCTGTCGTTAACTACTATATAGTCGTACTCGCCCGCTGCGGCCAGCTCCTTCACGGCCTCGGCAAAGCGGCGCTCTACCGCCTCTTCCGTTTCCGTTCCGCGGCCTACGAGACGCTTTTTCAGCGTCTCCATGCTGGGGGGCGCTATGAATATCATGACTGCGTCAGGACAGCGCTTTTTGACGTTCAGCGCGCCATTGACGTCTATCTCCAATATTACGTCGTTGCCCTGGGCCCTCTGCTCTGCAACGTAAGCTTTGGGTGTGCCGTAGTGGTTCTTGCCGAACACGCACATGTACTCCAGAAACTCGTCACGCTCTATCATATCCTGAAACTGTTCTTCTGATCGGAAAAAGTAGTTCACGCCTTCTATCTCGCCGGGACGCGGCGCACGGGTGGTCACCGATACGGAAAGCTTAAGCTCCTTCCGCCTCTCCAGCAGCTTTTTGCAGATAGTGCCCTTTCCTACGCCGGAAGGGCCGGAAATCACAAACAAAAGTCCTTTTTTATCGTTATCCATCGGTTTTCTCCCTGAATACTTACTCTTCGCTTTCAGCGTTTATTCTGCCGGCTACAGTTTCAGGCTGGAGGGCGGAGAGTACGACATGCATGCTGTCCATAACTATTACCGCCCTGGTGCGCCTGCCGTGGGAAGCGTCCACCAGACGGCTCTTTTCACGGGCCTCCTGTATTATGCGTTTTGCCGGCGCGCTGTCAGGCGAGGTTATGGATATTATCCTTCCTGCGGATATTATATTGCCGAAGCCTATGTTTACGAGTTTTACAGACATATTACCTCTATTCTATATTCTGTACCTGTTCGCGTATCTTCTCTACCTCGCCCTTGCCTGCGATAACGAGATTGACTATGTCGCCATCGTTGGCCTTGGAGCCGATCGTGTTGAACTCACGATTCATTTCCTGCACTATGAAGTCCAGCTTTCTGCCTGACGGCTCAGCGCTGTCCAGCATAGCTCTGAACTGCGTCACGTGGCTGGTCAGGCGGACTATCTCCTCATCTATGCCGGCTTTATCCGCAAACAGCGCAACCTCGGTAGCAAGCCTTGCCCGGTCAACCTCCACGCTGCCCAGCATCTTCTCTATACGTTCCGTAAGCTTTACCCTGTACTCCTCCACTACCTCAGGAGCACGCCGGGCTATCCTGTCCTTTATATCCTCTACAGTGCGGGATTTTCCGTACAGATCGTCATACAGCTTTGCGCCTTCCCTTGCGCGCATGGCCTTGAGCTCGGCACATGCCAGACGGCAGGCCTCCGCTGTTATGGCGCATACTGCGTCACGATCCTCGTCCGCCTCTACTATCTCGGTAACGTCAGGCAGTCTAAGCGCGGCCGAAAGGCCCACGTCGTCGCGAAGAGAGAATTCCTCCGCAGCGGCCCTTGCGGCCTTGAGATACTCGCCGAGGAGGTGTGTATCAACGTTTACCCGTCTCGCGTCATCGCGATTGTTTTTATAGAATACGAACACATCCACGTGTCCGCGGCTTAGCTCGCCGCCCAGTACCCCGCGTATAGTGTCCTCAACAAAGCCTATAGCTCTGGGCATTCTGAACCCAAGATCCAGATACCTGTGGTTTACGCTCTTGAGCTCCACCGTTATCTCACGGCCGTCCTTCTCTACGCATGCACGGCCGAAGCCCGTCATACTGTTTACCAATGTATACCTCCTGCGGCGAAAAGCCTACAAAGAATATGGCATGATGCAACTTTTTAATTATAGCACCTTTTTGCCTGCAAACAAATAATTTTCTGAAAAGCCTTATATAATCTTATATAATTCGTCCGCCTCAGGGGCCGGTATCTCAGTTCCGTCAGCGGTGCTCACGCCAGACTCTACCGCCTTGCCTATAACCGCGGAAGGTATGCCTATGGCGGCAAGGCCCTTCACCATGCCTTCGCCGTCGTCGCAGGCAATAAGCATGCTGCCGCTGGATATCAGCCTGTAAGGGTCGATGCCGAACTTCTGGCATATTTTTTTGGTTATTGGATGCATAATCACCTTTTCGGGATACAGCACCATGCCGCAGCCGGAAGCCTCGGCCATCTCCCACGCGGCGCCGAACACGCCGCCTTCGGTTATGTCGTGCATGGCGGTGGCGCCGTGCTCTGCAGCGTAAAGTCCCTCTTTGACTACGCTTACCATGGACATAAAGCCCCGTGCTTCCTCCAGTTCGGCATCTGTCAGCCCGGTACGCCCGGCAGCGTCTGAGGCTATAACTGCCGTCCCCTCTATGCCCGCCATCTTGGTCATGATTATATCCTGCCCTGCCTTCATGCCGGCGGGAGTGATAATGCCGTTTTTGCCCGCCCGGGCTATTACTGCAGCACAGGTGACATAGCGGGTCACCGAAGCGGTTACCTCGGTATGGCCGCCGATTATTTCTATATTCGCAAGCTTCGCAGCCTCGGATAGCTCTTGGGCTATATGCTCTACCTCCTCTTCCGTGCCATGTGGTGGTATAAGGAGCGTCACCAGCAGACCTATGGGCTCGGCGCCGGCCGCCGCCGCGTCGTTGCAGCTCACATGTACCGTAAGGCTGCCTATATTTTTATCGGCGGCCGTTATTGGGTCGGTGGACAGCACAGCTATCCTGCCCCCAAGGTCTACCGCCGCGCAGTCCACTCCCACATGGGGGGAACAGACTACTTCTTTCCTCATATGTCCGAATTTGCTGAGTATCAGACTATCCAGTTTATCGTTGCTCAGCTTTCCAAGCTTCATCTTTTTGTTTCTCCGATCAGTTCAAAAAATTCCTGTTCGTTCAGCACCCTTACCCCCAGCTCTCGCGCCTTTGTAAGTTTGCTGCCTGCGCTCTCGCCTGCGAGGACATAATCCGTCTTTTTGCTGACGCTGCCCGCAGCCTTGCCGCCAAGGGATTCAATAAGCGCCTCCGCCTGCCTCCTGTCCAGTTTTTCCAGCGTGCCGGTCACTACTATGGTCTTGCCGCTTATAGGGCTATCCTGCTGTACTTCCTCCGGCCGGGGCTTTACGCCATGGGCAAGCAGCCTGTCCACCTGGGTGGCTATGGACGGATCCGCAAAGAACTCAACAATGCTCCGCGCCACTATTTCACCTACATCAGGCACTTCTGTAAGCTGTTCCACAGTGGCGCTTCTCAGCGCCTCTATTGTGCCGAAGCGACGCGCCAGATCCTTTGCCGTCTTCGCGCCGACGTTGGGTATGCCTATGGCAAATATGAAAGCGCCCAGAGTGCAGTCCTTGCTGCGCTCAATGGCGGCCATAAGGTTGTTTATTCTGCGCTCGCCAAAGCCCTGCAGGCCCATGTAGTCCTGCGGGCCAAGGTCGTACAGATCCGGTATGCTCTTGAGCTTCAGCTCCTCCACGAAAAGCGCCGCCGTCTTTTCCGAGAAGGTATCGATATCCATGGCGTCCCTGGAGGCGTAATGGGCGAGCCTTCCCGCTATCTGCGGCGCGCAGGAGAGGGAGTTGGTGCAATAGAGGTGCACGCCCCTGTGCTCCACATGCGCCCCGCATGCCGGGCACACCGTAGGCTTTTCCACCTGTCTCTCCGGCACGTCGCCCTCCACCGCCGAAAGTATCTCCGGGATAACGTCATTGCTTCGGCGTATGAACACCCTTGAGCCTATTCCGACCCTTTTGCGCCGTATATCGTCGAAGTTATTGAGCGTTGCGTGACGTATTGTCGCTCCGGCAAGCTCCACCGGATCAAAGCTTGCTCTGGGCGTAAGCTTTCCAGTGCGGCCCACCTCCCACGTTATATCCCTTACGGTAGTGGTAGTCTCCTCCGCAGCGAACTTGAACGCCATCGCCCAGCGGGGAAACTTCTCCGTGGCGCCCAGTGCCTCCCGGGTAGCAAAGTCCCTGACCTTGACCACCATTCCGTCTATCAGGAAGTCCAAATGGGGGCGCGACTCCTCCGCTTTATCTATCTCGTCGCAGACGGTCTCAATGTCGTCGCAGAACACCAGATAGTCGCTTACGGTGAAGCCGTTTTCCCTGAGGAACCCCAGCATCTCGTCCTGGGTTTCCAGTTTCTTGCCTTCGATATAGCCTACGTTGTAGCAGTAGCAGTCAAGCTTGCGCTTGGCGGTAATTCGCGGATCCAGATTGCGCAGCGCTCCCGCCGCAGCGTTCCTTGCGTTTTTCAGCTTTTCATCGGTGGTCTTGTTTATCTCGTCCAGCACCGACAGCTTCATATAGCATTCGCCCTGCACCTCCATCTTGCCCTTGAAGGGTATGGTGAGCGGCACCGTGCGTATGGTCTTTATCTGTGGGGTTATGTCCTCGCCTACTATTCCGTTGCCCCGTGTAGCGCCGGTAATCAGCCTGCCGCCCTCGTATGTGAGGTTTATGGTCAGGCCGTCAAACTTATATTCAAGGGCGTATTTGACCTTCGGAAGATGCTGCGACTCCGCAATCCGCTCCACCCTTCTGCCCCAGTCTATAAGATCCTCCCGGGTGCGCACCTTGTCAAGGCTCCATAGCCTGTGTATGTGAGTATGGGGCTCAAAGCAGGGCAGCGGATCGCCGCCTACGCGCTGGGTGGGAGAGTCCGGCAATATGATGCCCGACTGCTCCTCAAGGCGCAGCAGCTCGTCATACAGCTCGTCGTACTCCTTGTCGCTTATCTTTGGCGCATCCAGTACATAGTACGCCTTGGAATATTCGTTGAGCTTATCCACAAGCTCCCTTATGCGCTGCTCCATTCCCGCATTTTCCCTTCAGATGAGATTATTTTCTGTTATTATTCTACCGGCTTTATGGGCGCGTATGCTGCCGCAAAGCGCTTTACTCCCGCCGCTCCGAAGTCTATTGACACCAGCATGGAGCTGCCGGAGCCCGATATCTCCATTACCGTGCCTACGCCGAATTTGTCGTGCTGTACCTTTTGATACTTTTCAAAGGTCTTGGATACAGGCGTCGCGGCAGGCCTTACGTCCCTCGTTCCATCGCCAAGGGCGTGAGTATCCATGGCATAGCGGTGGAAGTTCTTGCGCTGACCCCTTGTGTGCTCGGCCTGCTCTCTGGCATCGGGCTGTTTGACCGGGTTATCTGATACGGTCAGCTCGGCCGGTATTTCCTCGATAAAGCGGGACTTCCGGTTATAGGACTCGTTGCCGAATATATTGCGCTGGCGGGCGTTGATAAGATACAGCTTCTGCTTGGCGCGGGTCATACCAACGTAGCAGAGCCTCCGCTCCTCCTCCATCGCGTGGTTGGACATATCGTTTCTCGCCCTTGAAGTGGGGAATATGTTCTCCTCCATGCCTATCATGAATACTACCGGAAATTCCAGTCCCTTGGCGCTGTGCAGTGTCATAAGGGCCACCGCGCCGTTTCCGTCGTTCATGGAGTCTATGTCGGATACCAGGGAGACGTTTTCCAAAAATGCCCTCAGCGCATCCTCACCCTCAGGCAAATCCTTCTCGATTTCTTTTATATTGCCTATCAGTTCCCGGAGGTTATCCATGCGGGACTCCACCTCGCCTCTCTTATCCTCGGCCTTGAGGTAAGTCTCGTATTCCAGCGCGCTTATCATGCCCCATGTAAACTCGGAAAGTGGCATGGTGCGGCTGAGCGCTATAAATTCGCCCATGGTGTCCGCAAAGGGCTTTATCTTCTTCATGGCCCGAGGGTCTATGTTCTCGCTTGTCAGGGCTGCCACCAGCATGGACTTGCCCTCCTGCTCTGCCACACGGGCAAGCTCGGCTATGGACGCGTCGCCTATGCTGCGCTTTGGCACGTTGATTATGCGTTTCAGGGCTATATCGTCAAAGGGATTGTATATAAGGCGCAGATACGCCATTATGTCCTTTATTTCCTTGCGCTCATAGAAGCGCTGGCCGCCGTAGACCTTGTTGGGTATGCCGTAATTCACCATGGTAGTCTCAGGTATACGGCTCTGGGCATTCATGCGGTACAGCACTGCGAAATCGCCGTAGTTCATTCCGTTGCGCACGCCCTCCATTATCTTGCGGCATACGAAATGGGCCTCGTCCCGCTCGCTGTCAGCGGTGAAGGTCTCTATCCTGTCTCCCCTGCCGTTATCCGTCCAGAGCTTCTTGCTCTTGCGGCCCTGATTATTCTCTATTACGGCGTTTGCGGCGTCCAGTATATTTGATGTTGAGCGGTAATTCTGTTCAAGGCGTATTACCTTTGCGCCGGGGAAATCCTTTTCGAAATCCAGTATATTGCGTATGTCCGCTCCGCGCCAGCCGTATATGCTCTGGTCGTCATCGCCCACTACGCAGATATTGCCGTGCTCGCGGGCCAGCAGCTCGACAATATGATACTGCATTACGTTGGTATCCTGATACTCGTCCACAAGGATATATCTGAACTTACTGCGGTACTTTTGCAATACCTCAGGGCAGCTCTGAAACAGCTCAAGCGTCTTTCCCAGAAGATCGTCAAAATCCAGCGCGTTGTATTCCTTCAGGCTACGCTGGTATTCTCTGAACACCTTAAGCACCGATTCGTCCAGATAAGGGTTATCCATCAGGAACTTCTCCGGCTCGGTGGACTTGTTCTTCGCCTCGCTTATGTGCTCCTTTATCTGCCGCTTGGTTATATCCTTGTCGTTTACGCCGAGGCGCTTCATTATAGCGGCTATGAGCGAGGTCTGATCGTCATCGTCGTATATCACGAAGTTGCGGTCCCTGCCCAGCTTATCTATATTGCTCCTGAGTATCCTTGTGCAGCAGGAATGGAAGGTGGCTACCCACATGTCCTTTACGCTGCCGCCTAACAGAGCTTCGGTGCGCTCCCGCATCTCTCTGGCCGCCTTATTTGTGAATGTCAGCGCCAGTATGTTCCATGGGGACACGCCGTGATCAACCAGATTCGCTATGCGATATGTCAGCGCACGGGTCTTGCCGGAGCCTGCTCCCGCCAGTATAAGCAGCGGGCCGTCCAGTGTATCCACCGCCTGCCGCTGCTCTTTGTTAAGTGTTGAAAGATCCATTTTACTCTCCGTTTCCGGTAAGCCACATTATACCAAACAGGCTGTACTGCATATTTTTACATGTACATTTTACCACAAACTTCGCGCAATAAAAAGTCCGGAATAAGCCAAGCTCCCGCATGAGCTTCCAAACGACCTTGTGGCTCGCAAAAAAGCCGCCGCGCTGTCCTTGGAGCATAAAAAATCCCCTATTTTTAGACAATACGCCATACTGTCTGACAAATAGGGGCAGTTTATCCTACCGTGCTGATTTTTTATGCTTTGTATTTTAGTCCTCGCCCTTCTCCTTTGAGAAGTTTATGCACTTACTGGGATCGTCGTCCCAAAGGCGCTCCATATTGTAGAACTCCCTCTCCTCCGGGTGGAATATGTGAACCAGTATATGTCCGAAGTCCAGCACTATCCAGCGCGCCTCGCCGTAGCCCTCCTTGCGAAGCACCGTAAGGCCCATATCAGCGGCCTTATCTTCCAGCTCGTCGCACAGGGTGCGCACCTGTGTTGTAGCGCGTCCTGAGCATACCACGAACCACTCGGCTATTATGGTCTTGTCCGCAACGTTCAGGGCGCGGATGTTAAGCGCCTTTTTGTCGTATAGTATCTCGCATATTTTCAGTACCTGTTCTTTAGCGTCAATCATTATTGCCCTCCAAGCTTTTCTTTATCTCGTTCAGTGCGATATAGGTCTCAGGGGTTATCTCCCCCTTTTTTTCCCTTTCAACATGGTCTATTGCGTGCTCTATGCAGCACACCATGCCGCGGTCCAAATCCTCATCCGTCTCGCGGCGTATATCCTCCACGCCATCGTAGATCCTTCCCTGTTCTATTTTATCCGCAAGGTACACTATCTTGTCAAGTGCCATCATGTGGCTCTTGCAGGTAGTATGGCAGCCTATAGCGGAAAGTACATCATTATCCGTAATGCCGAATACCCGCCTTGCCCTCACCGCGCCGAGAGGACCGTGTATTATAGGCTGCGCCATGTTTGATACGTCCAGGCCGTACTCCTTTGCCAATTCGTACTGTTTTTCAGGCGGCAGCTTGGCGCAGTCGTGCAGTAACCCCGCAAGGGCTGCCTTTTTTCTGTCCACACCGTATTTGTCAGCCAGCTCTATAGATTTCATCATCACCCGCATGGTGTGGGCATAGCGGGTGGGTTTAAGATCGGCCTTAAGCCTTTGTCGAATCTTCTCCGTATCTTCCGGGAAATACAGCCCATTCTGATATATGTACTCCGCTACCTTCAGCGGCACAAGATCCGTAATAGGCCGCCAGTCTTCCACCCTCTCGCGTATGGCGGTGGAGGATATGTCCGGCCCTACTATCCCGGAAATGTATACCTTCGCACCATAGTCGGCCTCGAGTGCCTTTACCTTTTCGTTCATAGCTGCCTCGCCGCCGGAATCCGGCCTGCCCACAGCTATGAACTCCGCCCGCTTGAGAAGCTCCGGCGCGTTGTACCATGTATCAATTCCAAGCAGCATGTCTGCGCCAACTATGCAGAAAATTCGGTCTTCCGGGTACATCTCGTGCAGTATTTCCAGCGTATCAACAGTATAACTCTTACCCTGGCGCTTCAGTTCAAGATCGCATGGCTCCAAATCGCCATGGTTCTCCAGAGCGAGCCTCGTCATCTCATACCGAACGTCCGCCTTTACCCCGTCCGCGATTTTTTTATGCGGCGGGTCGTTGGCCACCATGAACAGCACCCTGTCGAGGCCGTATTTTTCCCGTACCTCTGCGGCTATATCTATGTGTCCGTTGTGTATCGGATTGAAGCTTCCGCCAAACATGGCTGTACGCATCGCGTGATTACCTTTCAAAATAAAATTTCACAAAAGAATTATACACCGGTTTTGCCATCGTGTATAGTTCAGCCGCCCATCAGGAATAATAAATCCAAAGAGCGAGGTGTATTTTCGATGAAACAGAATAAACAGCTCATACGCTGCCTAAAAAAGAAGCTTTACGGCGGTAGGGGACTTTTTTCAAGGACTGTAGACTACATAGCACTGCGCGCCATAGTGTTCATGGGGTGCTATATGTGGTTTTCAGCCATTGTGGCCAATGGCGTGGCCAAGGCAATGCTCAGCCTCGCCTCCACCGGATTCATATCCGTAGGGCTGGATCTTATAAACAGCCTTCGCCTCGATTCGCTCATACGCGCGGAGCGCAGGCGCGTATCCGCCGCAGCACTGAACGACAGGCTACTTCTTATGACTGACGATGAGCGCAACAGGCTCATCGCAGAGCACATCTCAAAAGAAGGGAAGCAGGCGGACAGACTGATATGCTCCGTTCACCGCTCCGAAGGCCCTACCCCGGACGATATGCTGAAGGCCGCCCGGGCCGCCCGCAAACGCGGCCTAAGCAAGGTCTCCGTATATTACGGCGGGCCGCTGCAAAGCAGCGCGAAGGCCACAGCCTCCGCCTGCCCGGATATTACGTTTACGCTGACGCCTTTAAGCTCTCTGCTCACAAAGGAGCAGCTAAAGGAAATGTCTCCCTCCGCCCAGGAAGCCGATGCCGCAATATTTGCGGAATTTGAGCGTGAGCGGATAAATAAAAAAGCCGCCCGTACTTCGGTATTCGCAGCGGGACGGCTGAGGGGCTATATAATAGCCGCGGCCTGCCTGACGGGGCTTTCCTTCTTTGTGGATAACGCCTTGTACTACAGGCTCATGGCTGCCGCCTGCCTTTGCTTCGGCGCCACCTCCTGGTGGCTTGGCAAGACAAGTGCCGAGGCGTAAAGCTATATCTCTATCTTTTGGTTTTCCCTGCTGGGCCTGTACAGCACCAGTTTTCTGCCTATGCACTGTACCGGCTCGGCGCCCAGGGCTTCGCAAAGCTGATCCGACGCTTCCCGGGCGGTTATGTCTGCCGTCTCGAGTATGCTTATCTTAATGAGCTCCCTTGTCTCCAGCGCCCCGTCTATCTGCTCTATGAAGTTATCGTTTATGTTGCCCTTGCCTATCTGGAAGATGGGAGCAAGGGTATTCGCCATGGATCTGAGGTTGGCCCTCTGCTTGCTGCTGATCATTATTTTTCTCCCGTAAAATTATTTATTCTATAAAGTCGAATTCCCATTCACCCATGCGTATGGTGCTGTCATCTGTGGCGCCCCTTTCGCGCAGAGCGTCTATTATTCCCTCTTTTATAAGGAATTGCTGGAAGCGGCGCATGGATTCGTCATCCTCGGCATACGTGGTATCGAGAAGATAGTCTATGGTTCCGCCGGTAAGGGTATATACTCCATCGTCGCCTACGGTTATCTCATAGCCCGGCTCGTACTTATAGCTTTCCACCAGCTCGTCCTCGTCGTATTCGAGAGGCTTGGGAAGAGTGGCCAGTGTCTTTACTATCTCATCCAGAAGAGCGTCAAAGCCGGACACCGTCGCCGCGGATACGGGGAATATCTTGACGGCTGTATCGCCAAGCTCCATTTTGAAAAGTTCGAGGTTGTCCTCGGCTCCGGTTATGTCCATCTTATTTGCGGCTATTATCTGCGGCAGCCGCCCAAGGTTTTCGCTGAATTTGGCAAGCTCGGCGTTGATCTGTCTGTAATCCTCCATGGGATCCCTTCCCTCACAGCCGGACATATCCACCACATGAACCAGCATTCTGGTACGCTCAATGTGCCTGAGGAAGTCGTGGCCCAGACCGGCGCCCTCCGCCGCTCCCTCTATAAGCCCCGGAATATCCGCCAATACGAAGCTTTCGCCATAGCGTTTCACAACGCCAAGGTTGGGAGTAAGAGTGGTAAAGTGGTAATTTGCTATTTTGGGCTTGGCGCTGGTTAGCACGGAAAGTATGGTGCTCTTGCCCACGTTTGGCAAACCTACGAGGCCCACGTCCGCGATGGTCTTTAGCTCCAGCTCCACCTCGTGCTCGGCGGTCTTCTGGCCGGGCTGCGCAAACTTTGGGGCCTGACGGGTAGGCGTAGCGAACCTGGCGTTTCCCCTGCCGCCCCTGCCGCCATGGAGGACTATGCGCTCACGGTTGGGCTTGTTCATGTCAGCCACTATCTTGCCCGTCTCGACTTCCCTTACGAGGGTGCCCACAGGTACCTTTATCACCACGTCCTGGCCGTTTTTGCCGCGGGACATCTTAGCCTTGCCGTTCTCTCCCCGCTCCGCCCTGAAGTGGCGGGAAAAGCGGAAGTCCAGCAGCGTGTTCATGTTTGGGTCGGCGAGGAATACTATGCTTCCTCCCCGTCCTCCGTCGCCGCCGTCCGGGCCGCCCTGAGCCACATATTTCTCGCGGTGGAAGCTGGAGCAGCCGTCGCCGCCGTCGCCTGCCTTTATGAATATTCTCGCTTTATCTACGAACTGCATATGGTTCCCTTTCGATTTTTATCTACTTGATATCATTATCCAAATATGCCTTACAGTACTCCCTTACGGAGCAGGCCTCGCATTTAGGCTTTCTCGCAGAGCATATCTGCCTGCCGTGGTATATTATCCAATGATGGGCCTTTGACCAGTCCTCTTTGGGTATATTCTCCATGAGCTGCCTTTCCGTCTCTCCCACATCCTTCGCTTCCGCAAGGCCTATGCGGTTCGACACCCTGAAAACATGGGTGTCCACGGCTATCGCCGGCACACCGAAGGCATTTGACACCACGACGTTCGCGGTCTTGCGCCCTACCCCGGACAGCCCCATGAGCACATCCCGGTCCTTCGGCACCTCGTCGTTGTACTGCTCGTGTATTATCCTTGCCGCAGCTATGAGGTTCCTGGCCTTGGTGTTGAACAGGCCGCAGCCGCGTATGTAGGATATTACCTCCTCCTCGGTGGCGTCAGCAAGCTTTTGCGGAGTTCCCAGCGCCGGAAACAGCTTTGCAGTGACCATATTCACCCGCTTATCCGTGCACTGGGCTGAGAGCATTGTAGCCACCAGCAGCTCAAAGGGGTTGGTAAAGTCCAGCTGGGGCCTGGCGTCGGGATATGCCGCCTGCAGCGCCGCCAGCGCGTTTTTTATGCGCAGCTTTTTCGCCTTTGCGCTCTCCTTCATACGTATTCTCCGTCCTTTTCTTATTTCTGCCCCTTGCGATATTCTACAACATAACCCGCGCTTTTTCCAGATATTATTGTCCGCTGCCGGTTCTCTCCTTTTCGCAGTAGCTTTTTACGAAATCCATAAATAATCTAAGCGCCGGCGCGTTTCCGCCGTTTTCCGGCAGCGCGAGCCCCAGGACCCTGTGATATTCCGGCTCGAAGGGCCTCAGCACTATTCCCTCCGGCCTTCTGGAGAGCACCAGCTCCGGCGCTATGGATACGCCAAGCCCCTTTGCTATCATGGATTGTATGGCCTCGTCCCCCCGCACCCGGAATCTGACGTTGGGCTTTAGCCCCTCGCTGTTCAGCACCCGGTTTGCGTCCTCGTCAGAGCCCTGATGCTGCAATATAAAGGGATACTGCACAAGTTCAGCCGGCTTTACCGTTTTTTTCTCCGCCAAAGGATGGCCTTCAGGCAATACGGCATATATGGTATCATTAAACAGCGGCGTAAACTGAAACTCCTCCGGCACGGGCAGCGACATGAAAGCAAGGTCTATCTTGCCCTGATACATCCACCGGCATATTTCCCCATGCTCACCCACATACAGCTGCAATTCTATGCCGGGATACTTTTCCGTGAATTCCGCGACTATGCTTGGCAGCAGATGTATGGACAGGCTGAAAAAGCAGCCTATGCGTATCGTTCCCACGTCCGCGCCGTGTATGCGGTTCACTTCTTCCTTCAGCTTTTCCTCGCCGTTGACTATCTGGCGAAGGTATACCATAAGCTTCTCCGCCTCCGGGGTGGGCGTCACGCCGTTTTTACCCCGTATCAGCAACGGGAAGCCGAACTCGTTTTCAAGTGAAAGTATCATATGGCTAATGCCGGGCTGGGTATAATTCAGCTTCTCGGCCGCCTTTGTCAGGCTCCCCAGGTCTATGGTCTCCACAAGGGCTCTGTATTTTTTCAGGCTCATGCATAACCTCATTCAATACTTGAATGTCTCGCATTACAAACATTCAGTTTTATTATGACAGATTTAATTGTATAATATTTAACGCAGATATGCAACTCTTCTAGTTATATTGTGGACTTTTTAAGCAACGTTTGCAATACTGCCGTTTTTCGGAGGATAATTCAAATGAAACAGCCACTGATAACCAACATACAGCGCTACTCCATACACGATGGGGACGGCATACGCACCACAGTGTTCTTTAAGGGCTGCAACATGGCCTGCCGCTGGTGCCATAACCCTGAAACACAGGATTTTTCCGCCGAGCCCATGCGCAACCCGGACCGCTGCTCCGGCTGCGGAAGGTGCGCAGAGCTTTGCCCAGAGCACGCCATATCCATAAATGACGGCGGCATATCCGTCACTGACCGCGATAAGTGCGTCCGCTGCGGCGAATGCGTTGACGAGTGCTACAACGAGGCACGCACAATATCCGGCAGGGCATACGGCATACCCGAGCTTATAAAGACACTGGAGAAGGACAAGATGTACTGGGAGGAATCCGGCGGCGGAGTCACTCTCTCCGGCGGCGAGGTGATGGCCCAGAATATGGATTACGTCGTTGAACTCGCAAAGCGTCTCCACAGCAAGGGCTATTCCGTATACATCGACACCTGCGGCTTCGCGCCATATGAGAACTACGAAAAGATACTGCCCTATGCCGACGTTTTCCTCTACGACATAAAGGCCATAGACGATGACGTTCACAAAGCAAACACCCGCGTCAGCAACAGGCTCATATTGGATAACCTCATAAAGCTTGGCAGGGCTGGCGCAAGGATATATATCCGCATGCCCCTCATAGCCGGTCTTAACGATTCCGAAGAGGATATGCTCAAGGTCATAGCCTTTCTTCGCGACAACAGCATACCGGTACTTCAGGTAAACCTGCTGCCCTATCACGAGCTGGGTCAGGATAAGCTGGAGAAGCTGGGCAAGGAAAGGCATGACTACGGCTTCAACCCGCCTTCAAAGCAGCACCTGAACGAGCTGGTACAGCTCTTTAACCAAAACGGCTACAACAATACAAAAATAGGAGGATAAACCATGGAAGAACGCGGAATGAACGAAAGAGTCAGAATGCTGCGCAGGCAGAGCGTCGAAACTCAGCCCCACATCTACATGGAGCGCGCAAAACTCATGACGGAGGCCTATAAGCTTTACGACGGTTCCATGTCCGTACCCGAGATGAGAGCCACCGCCCTCAAGTATTATTTTCAGCACAAGACCATAGAGATCGCGGACGGCGAACTCATAGTGGGCGAAAAGGGCGACACCGCTCAGGCCGCCCCCACCTTCCCGGAGCTGTGCTGCCATACGCTTCAGGACATGCACGTCATGAACGACCGCGAGCTCATCAACTTCTCCGTCACCGATGAGGACCTCAAGCTTCAGGAGGAAGTTATAATCCCCTACTGGGAGAACCGCAGCACCCGCCACAAGATATTAGAGGCCATGACTCCCGAATGGAAGCTTGCCTATGAGTCCGGCATATTCACCGAATTCATGGAGCAGCGCGGCCCCGGTCATACCGTAGGCTCCCGCAAGATATTCGAAAAGGGCTTCCTCGATTACAAAAAGGACATCGAGGACGCCATAGCCAAGCTGGACTTCCTCAACGACAAGGAAGCATACGAAAAGCGCTGCCAGCTCAACGCAATGGCCATAGACTGCGACGCTATCATAATCCTTGCCAACCGCTACGCCGATCTGGCAGAGGAGATGGCCGCGAAGGAGACCGACGAGAAGCGCAAAGCAGAGCTCCTTCAGATAGCGGAAAACTGCCGCTGGGTACCCGCCCATAAGCCCAGGACCTTCTGGCAGGCGATACAGCAGTACTGGTTCGTGCATCTGGGCGTTACCAGCGAGCTCAACCCTTGGGACGCTTACTCTCCTGGCCGTCTGGATCAACACCTTAATCCCTTCTATGTCGACGACGTGGAAAACGGCCGCATTGACCGGGACGGCGCACTGGAGCTTCTGGAGTGCCTGTGGGTCAAGTTTAACAACCAGCCCGCGCCTCCCAAGGTGGGCATCACCCTAAAGGAGAGCAGCACCTATACGGACTTCGCCAACATCAACACCGGCGGCATAACCGAGGACGGCAAGGACGGCGTAAACGAGGTCAGCTACATGATACTGGACTGCATGGACGAAATGAAGCTGCTCCAGCCCTCCAGCAATGTGCAGATAAGCCGCAAGACCCCCCGCAAGTTCCTCAAGCGTGCATGCGAGATATCCCGCAAGGGCTGGGGCCAGCCTGCCTTCTACAACACCGAGGCCATAGTATCCGAGCTTATGAACGCCGGAAAGTCCCTGGACGACGCCCGCATGGGCGGCACCTCCGGCTGCGTAGAGACCGGCGCCTTCGGCAACGAGGCCTACATACTTCAGGGCTACTTCAACCTGCCCAAGATACTTGAGCTCACCCTGTACGATGGCTACGATCACGTGGGCGGCCATCAGTTGGGCCTGCACACCGGCTTTGCCAAGGACTTCAACAGCTATGAGGAGTTCTTTGAGGCTTACAAGAAGCAGATAAAGTACTTCGTGGATATCAAGGTCGCCGGCAGCAACGTAATCGAGCAGATATTCGCCCAGTACATGCCCGCCCCCTTCCTCTCCATACTGACCAACGACTGTATAAAGAAGGGCAAGGACTACAACGCGGGCGGCGCAAGGTACAATACCAACTACATTCAGGGCGTCGGCATAGGCACCATAACCGACAGCCTGGCCGCCATCAAGTACAACTGCTTCGATCACCATAACTTCACCATGGAAGAACTGGTTGAGGCCATGGATCATAACTTCGAGGGCTATGACCGCATCTATCACCTCGTTACGCACAAGACGCCCAAATACGGCAACGACGACGACTATGCGGACGATATCATGAAGGATATCTTCACCTACTACCGCGACTGCGTGACCGGCAGGCCCAACACCAAGGGCGGCTTCTACCGCATCAACATGCTGCCCACTACCTGCCACGTGTACTTCGGCGAGGTCATGAATGCCTCCCCCAACGGCCGCCTTGCGCACAAGCCTGTATCCGAGGGAATATCCCCCGAAAAGGGCGCAGACATCTACGGTCCCACCGGCGTTATCAACTCCTGCGCCAAGATGGATCAGCTTTCCACAGGCGGCACGCTGCTCAACCAGAAGTTCACACCCTCAGTCCTTGCGGGCGACACCGGACTCGACCAGTTTGCCAACCTTATCCGGGCCTACTTCAACATGGACGGCCACCATATCCAGTTCAACGTCATCGACCGCAAGACGCTGCTGGCTGCCCAGGCCAATCCCGAGGAGTACAAAGACCTCATCGTCCGCGTTGCAGGTTACAGCGATCATTTCCGCAACCTGAGCAAGGAGCTTCAGGACGAGATAATCAACCGTACCGAGCAGAGCTTCGACGATTACAGCGACGCCGACTCCGAGTATCCCAAGAACGGCTGCGGCTGCTAAGCACATGCACTACTTTAGGGGGGCTATGCCCCCCATTGTGCTTTTTTACACTATCGTTTATTATTAAATTAACTAAAATATTCAGGAGGACATCATTATGAAGATTGGTTTTCTGGGTGCAGGCGCGATGGGAGGAGCGATACTCTCCGGCGCTATAAACGCGGGCGTTCTCGACCCCAAGCAGGTATATGTATCCGATATGTCTGACAAGATAAAGGAAAAATACGCTGCCCTTGGCTGCAATATAGTCAAGGACAACGAGGAGCTGGGCCGCGCCGCCGACATAGCGGTATTGGCCGTCAAGCCCCAATATGCGGCCCCCGCCCTTGCAGGTTTCGGCAGCACCATGGACGGCAAGGCAGTCATCTCCATCATGGCCGGCGTTACCGTTGAGCGCCTCCGCAAGATGATAGCGGGCAACATCCGTGTGCTTCGCACTATGCCTAATACCCCTGCCCTCGTAAATGCCGGCGCCTTCGCTCTATGCAGCGAGACCGACCTCACCGCCGATGAGAAGGCTTTTGCAGAGAAACTCTTCGGCTCCATAGGCATCGTCGAGTGGATGAACGAGCATCTGATCGACACGGCCTGCGGCCTCTCCGGCTCCGGTCCAGCCTTCGTTGCGGAATTCATAGAGGCGTTGGGGGACGGCGGCGTCCTGGAGGGTCTTCCCCGCGCAACCGCTTATCGCCTTGCTGCCCAGACCGTAATGGGCACCGCCAAGATGATACTTGAAACCGGCATGCACCCCGCACAGCTTAAAGACATGGTATCCTCCCCCGGCGGCACCACCATCACCGGCTGCCAGGTATTGGAAGAAATGGGCTTCCGCGCCGCAGCCATAAATGCCGTGCAGGCCGCTACCAACAAGTCCAGAGAGCTGTAACAGCAGGGCCCTCGCGGACATAATAGCAAAAGTGCTGAAGAAGCGGCATCGAGCCACTTTTTCAGCACTTTTAATTTATATGTTCCATTTTATTTGAGCTTTACCGAAAGGTGCCGGCTGTTTTTATCCACGAAGCGCCACGGCATTGCTTTATGCTCTGCGGCGTATTCTACGTTTATCCGCGGCGTGGCGGCTATCTCAGGTACGTCGTCCGGCTTCTTCGGCAGTATAAAAAGCCTGTCCCGGGTAAGGTCTGTGCCATACTGTTCCCGGCTTATCCCCATGGCCTGGCACAGCTTGCCCGGGCCGCTGCAAAGGTCGGTAAGCTTTTCCCTTCCCCGGCGTGAGCGCATCAGCTCGATGCCCTCTAAAGGCTCCAGCGCCCGTATCAGCACACACTCCGGAACGCCCTCAGGACCTGTGGATACATTAAAACAGCTATACATACCGTATATGAGGAATACATAGGCATACCCGCCCTGTCTGTACAGAACCTCCGTGCGGCCGTCCACTCTGCCCCGGAAGGCGTGAGCGGCAGAATCCGCCTTGCCGAGATACGCCTCCGCCTCGACTATGCGCCCGGCCGTAGTGCCTTCGCCGCTGATCGATACCAGCGTGCAGCCTATCAGTTCCCGCGCTATGCTCAGCGTGTCCATAATGTAGAATTCCCTTTCCAGTTTTTCCGTGGGCGTATCCTCCTTTTACAGTATCCGATGATATTATAACCTTTTGCCCTACAAAAGTCATAAAGTTAACTTATTATTTATAGAATTATGTCTACTGCTGTTGTATAATGTAATGAATAAAATTTTGAGGAAAGCTGAACCATGGAGCACAGGAGAAAAAAGAAGGGCAGTTCAAAGCTGCTGATAATTATGGTGATAGTACTTGCGCTGCTTGCAATAGCGGCGATTTTTGCGTTAAAGTTCTACACGGATATAAACAACCCCGAAAACCTCTTTGAGAGCACACTGCCCGAGGGTACTCCCCCGCCGGTGGAGCTTACTCCCGCGCCCGCCGATGAGGAAGCGCAGCCATCCCCCACTCCGGATCAGGAGTCGCTTCTTTCCGGTCAGGCGGACGCCGAGTTCATGTCCAACCGCACCAATATACTGCTCCTCGGCATCGACGAGAGCACCGAGCGGGAGAATTGGGGGACCTTCCGCACGGATACCATGATACTTGTATCCATCGACTTCTCAAACAACGACGTATGCATGGTTTCAATACCTCGCGACAGCTATGTCAAGATCTACAACGCCAACGGCAACGTAGCCAACCCCAGCAGCCCCTATTCCAAGATAAACAACGCTTTTTCGGAGGGCGGCGGCGCGCAGAAGAAGGGCTTTGAGTACTCCATAGCGACAGTTGAAAAGCTGATGGGCGTAAATATAGGCTACTACTGCGGCTTCAATATGAACGTCGTAAAAGAAGTAGTAAACGCCATGGGCGGCGTGGACTACGACGTGGATATAGAGGTAAAGATGAACGGCCGGGAGCTGCACCCCGGAATGCAGCATCTGGACGGGCAAGGCGTGCTGGACTACTGCCGCCAGCGCAAGGGCTCGTCTGATATAGCGCGTATAGACCGGCAGCAGCGCATGCTGACCGCCATACTCCAGCAGCTCAAGGACACCGACCAGATAGCCAACATACCATCCATCTACTCCGCCGTTGAGGCCAACATAATGACCAACCTCAGCATAAAGCAGATATCCTCTCTGGCGCTGGTAGCCCTGCGCATGGATATGAGCCAGCTTTCCCGCTATACTTTGGAGGGTAAAGCCATGGATATATTGGGCCGGGACTGCTACTGCCTGTATGTATCCCGAATAGAAAAAATAGTCAGGGAAGTCTGGGGGCAGAGCGTAAATCTGGATTCCGAGAATGACGTCAGTTTTATAGAAGAGCAGGTAGAGGCCCATCGGGCACTCATTGCCGATGAGCTCAACCGGGCCAATATCGCTTACAGCAAGGCTTACAGCATAATGAACAACTGCCGCGAGCTGATAGACAAGAGCAGCTACGATACCCTCAAGGCTGCCGCCAAGGAGCTTCTGGACGCCATACAGAAGGAAAACAAGGAAAACCTCGACGCATACACTCCCTATGTCGAGCAGCTTTGCGACAGCATTTGCAGTCAGTACGGAATTTCGATATACTGATAATAAACTTTTGGAGGAATATATATGTCCGTCGATAAGGTCAGGGAATACCTCAGGAGCTACGGCCTTGAGGACAGGGTAATGGAATTCGGCATCTCCACCGCCACCGTTGCGGAAGCGGCCGAGGCAGTGGGAGTCATACCCGCCCGCATAGCCAAGACCCTCTCCTTCCAGAGCGAAGAATGCGGCTGCATACTTGTGCTCATGGCCGGGGATGCAAAGGTGGACAACAAAAAATACCGCGCCCGGTTCGGCGTAAAGCCCCACATGCTCACCCATGAGGACGCGCTGCAGTACACCGGCCATGCGGTTGGCGGCGTATGCCCCTTCGCAGTGCCGGACAGCGTCCCCGTATATCTTGACGTCTCCCTAAAACGGTTCGATACCGTATTCCCTGCCGCAGGCAGTGCCGCAAGCGCGGTCAGGCTCACCTGCGATGAACTTGAAAGGGCTTCCCGCTCAAGGGGCTGGATAGACGTATGCAAGGGCTGGGAGGAAGACCAGTAGTCTCCCCGCCTTATATATCGGACAATAACAGCAATAATATTCAGGAGGAACAGCATGGAGTATACTAATCTCGGCAGCACCGGCTTGAAGGTTTCCCGCCTCGGCTTCGGCGGCATACCGATCCAGCGCATCACACAGGAAGAGGCCACTGCCCTCATACACAAGCTCCCGGAGTACGGCATCAACTACATAGACACCGCCCGCGGCTATACCGTAAGCGAGGAATACCTCGGCATAGCCATGGAAGGTATCCGCGATAAGTTCGTTCTCGCCACCAAGAGCATGGCCCGCACGAAGGAAGCAATGGAAAAGGATATAGAGACCAGCCTTAAAAACCTCCGCACCGACCATATCGACCTGTATCAGGTACATAACGCACCCCCTGCCCAGATGGATATAGTCACCGGCGAGGGCGGCGCGCTGGAGGCCCTGTTGGAAGCAAAGGCGGCGGGCAAGATAGGCCATATAGGCGTCACCGCCCATGAGGTAGCCACCTTTGAGATGGCCCTTGATATGGACTGGGTGGAGACCATAATGTTCCCCTACAACTTCGTAGAGCTTCAGGCGGCCGACCTCATCAAAAAGTGCGCCGAAAAGGGCAAGGGCTTTATCTGCATGAAGCCTCTGGCCGGCGGCGCCATAGAAAACGCGCCTCTCGCCATGCGCTTTATAGCCTCCAATAAGGACATAACCGTCAATATACCCGGCATGGCAAGCGAGGACGAGCTAAAGCAGAATGTTGCCGCAGCCTGCGATCCCACCCCCATCTCGGAGGAGGAGCTCAGGGAAGTGCAGAACATACGCGACACCCTGGGCAACCAGTTCTGCCGCCGCTGCAATTACTGCCAGCCCTGCACCATGGGCATAAACATCTCCTTCTGCTTTACCATCAACGGCTATCTCACCCGTTACGGCCTGAAGGACTGGGCCATAGGCCGCTATAAAGGAATGGCCGTAGAGCCTAACGCCTGCATTGAATGCGGAATGTGCGAGAGCCGCTGCCCCTACCACCTCCCCATAATCGAAATGCTCAAGGACGTATACAGCAACTTCCAGAAGGAAATGAAGTAAGGTATATAATGCCGGACGGGGCCGCCGCATAATGCGGCAGCCCCTTGTTTTGTTATGCCCTTTGCAATATAATAAGGCGATGAACTAAGGAGAGATAACATCTTGAAAACAAGCGACTTTTTCTACGACCTGCCCAAAGAGCTGATAGCCCAGTCCCCTGCGGCCGTCCGCAGCGCATCGAGACTGCTGGTATATGACAGGGCAAATAAGACTATACGGGACGGTGTATTTACCGACATACTGGATTACTTCAGGCCCGGAGACGTTCTGGTGCGCAATATCACCCGGGTCATACCCGCGAGGCTCCACGCCTATCGGGAGGATACCGGCGGCGCAATGGAGTTTCTGCTGCTCCGCCGTCTCGACGAAAACCGCTGGGAATGCCTTGTCCGTCCCGGAAGGCGGGCAAAGACCGGGCTCACCTTCAAGATAAACGACGAGCTTTCCGCAACTATTCTCGATAGCACCGAGGACGGGGGCAGGATAGTACGCCTGAACTACGACGGAGTATTCGAAGAAATACTGGATCGGGCCGGCGAAATGCCTCTGCCTCCCTATATAACCGAGAGGACCGCCGGTAAGGAGCGCTATCAGACGGTATACGCAAAAGAAAACGGCTCCGCCGCCGCCCCCACGGCCGGGTTGCACTTCACTACCGAGCTTCTGGATGATATACGCAAAAAGGGAGTAACCATCGTTGACGTGCTGCTGCACGTCGGTCTCGGCACCTTCCGCCCCGTATCCGAGGACAACGTCGAGGATCACCACATGCACTCGGAGTACTATGAATGCAGCGAAGAAGCGGCAAGGACCATCAACGAGGCGCGGGCCAGGGGCGGCAGAGTATTCGCCGTGGGCACCACATCCTGCCGCACGCTTGAAAGCGTTACGGACGACAAGGGAATAGTGCACGCCAAAAAGGGCTGGACCGACATATTTATCACTCCAGGTTACAAATTCAAGGCAGTGGACAAGCTCATAACCAACTTTCACCTGCCCGAATCAACGCTGCTCATGCTGGTTTCCGCCCTCTGCACAAGGGAAGAAATGCTGGACGTCTACAAGCATGCCGTAGAGGAAAAGTACCGCTTTTTCTCCTTCGGAGACGCCATGCTTATACTATAAATGACAACGGAGCTTACACATGCAAGATAAATTCGACTTCAAATACGAGCTTCTGCACGTTTGCAAGCAGTCCGGCGCCCGCCGGGGCAGGCTGCACACCCCGCACGGAGTAATAGAAACCCCCTGCTATATGCCGGTAGGCACACAGGCCACGGTAAAGGCCATGCTTCCCCGGGACGTCAAGGAAGTGGGCTCTATGATAATACTGTCAAACACATATCACCTCTTTGAGAGGCCCGGTCACGAGCTTATAAAAGAGGCGGGCGGCCTGCACGAGTTCATGCGGTGGGACAAGCCCATACTTACCGACAGCGGCGGCTTTCAGGTGTTCAGCCTCGCCTCCGCCAATAAAATAAAAGAGGACGGCGTGGAGTTCCGCTCCCTTCTGGACGGACGTAAGCATTTCTTCACCCCCGAGCTTGTAATGGAGATAGAGGAAGCCCTTGGCGCGGATATCGCCATGGCCTTCGATGAATGCGCCCCTTATCCCTCCGACCGGGAATACACCATAGCTGCAATGGAGCGCACCCATCGCTGGGTCGTGCGCTGCAAGAAGGCGCATACCCGCCCGGATCAGGCGCTCTTCGGCATAGTTCAGGGCGGCATGTTCGCCGACCTCAGGATAGAGAGCGCTAAGTTTCTCGCTTCCCTCGACCTGCCGGGCTATGGCATCGGCGGCCTTTCGGTGGGTGAGCCCAAGGAAATGATGTACGATATGCTGGAGCAGATGATGCCCTATATGCCCGCAAACAAGCCCCGCTACCTTATGGGCGTGGGCAGCCCCGACTGTCTGGTGGAGGGCGCTGTACGCGGCATAGACATGTTCGACTGCGTACTCCAGACCCGTATAGCGAGAAACGGCCTTGCGCTCACGGGAAGCGGCAAAAAAATGCTGCGAAACGCCTCCTTTGAGCACGACTTCACGCCTATCGAGGAGGGCTGCGACTGCTACGCCTGCAAGAACGGCTTTACAAGGGCTTATATTCGCCACCTTGTAAAATGCAAGGAAATACTGGCGGCACAGCTCATAACCACCCACAACCTGCGCTTCTCTCTGAGGCTCATGGAGCAGGTACGCGAGGCCATAGAGCAGGACAGGCTGCTGGACTTCCGGGAAGAGCTTAAAGCGAAAGGAACATTCGATTGATGGAGCTTACCCTTGAAAACATAAGCGAGCAGGACACGGCCCGCATAGGCAAAAGCATGGCGCCGCTGCTTTTCCCCGGAGCGTTTATAGCGCTGTTCGGCGATCTCGGCTCGGGCAAGACCACCTTTACAAAGGCAGTAGCCGAGGGTTTGGGCATAAACAATATACAGAGCCCTACCTTCACCATAGTCCGTGAGCACGGCGGAAGGCTTTCCTTGCTTCACTTTGACGCATACAGGCTGAGCAGCGAGGACGAGCTTTATGCCATAGGCTTTGACGACTATCTCTCCCGCCCTGCCGTTATAATCATGGAGTGGTGCGAAAACGTACCCGGCGCGCTGCCAAGTGAGCGGCTGGAGCTGCACATCACAGGTTCAGGCGCCGAAGCGCGGACGTTCACATTCATACCCTACGGCAAAAAATACCAATATCTTCTGGAGAATATAAAATGCTGATGCTTTCCCTTTCCACCTCCGGCCCCATAGCCTCAGCCGCTGTTATAAAGGACGGCCAGGTATTATCCCGGGAGGTCGGAGGTCATGGCCGAACACATTCCGAGACGATAATGCCCCTCTGCGAAAAGGCATTGCAAACTGCCGGCTACACCCCCGCAGATATGGACGCCTTCGGCGTGGATGCAGGTCCCGGCTCGTTTACCGGCGTCCGCATAGGTATATGCGCAGCCAACGCAATGGCCGCGGCCTTCGGCAAGCCCGTGGCGGCCGCAAGCTCCCTCGAAGGGCTGCTGTACGGCATCGATAACGCCTGTGCCCTATTGGACTGCCGCAACGGCAACGGCTATGCCATGGTGAAGTACGAGGGATTTTCGCCGGAACCCATGGCGGTGGTGATAGACGATCTGCTGTCCACCCTGCCACGCGGCATACTCATGGCAGGCGACGGAGCCGTCATGCACCGCGAACGCATACTCACCGCCCTGCCCAACGCCCGCTTTGCAGAGGACAACGACATAACCGCGGACAAGATAGGCCTTGCGGCATACGATAAGCTGATACGGGGCGAACCCGCTGCCGAGGCGCTGCCCCTCTACCTCCGCCCCTCTCAGGCCGAACGTCTCGCAAAGGAGAGGAACAAATGATAGCCTTCAGGCCAATGCAGAAAAATGACGTTCCCCGCATAGCAGAGCTGGAACGGATATGCTTTCGCTCCCCGTGGTCGGAGAGTTCCCTTTACGGTGAATTGCGCAACAGCATCGCCCATTACCGTGTAGGCGAGGAGGACGGCCACGTGATAGCCTACGGAGGCATGTGGGTAATGTTCGGTGAGGCCCATATAACGAATGTAGCTGTTGATCCCGAATACCGGGGCCGCGGCTACGGAAAGCTCCTCATGCTTGAGCTAATCAGCACTGCTCTGCTGCATCATGCGGACAGCATGACGCTGGAGGTGCGAATAAGCAACACCGTCGCCCAAAACCTCTACGCTTCTCTCGGCTTTGAAGTGGCAGGCAGGCGCAAGAGGTACTACATGGATACCGGCGAAGACGGCCTTATCATGTGGAACCGACAGCTGAAGAAAACTGCCGCTGTCCATAGTTGACAGGCCTAATCGGTCAGTGATACCATTATTTTACCAATTAAATGTCACTTTTCGTTACATAATACATAAATCAAAAGGAGAACTCCCATGAAAAACATCATCAAATGCGATAGCGCCCCCGCCGCCCTCGGCCCCTACAGCCATGCCTGCGAAGCCAACGGCTTTATATTCACCTCCGGCCAGCTGGGCATAGATCCCGCTACAGGCAAGCTCGCGGAAGGCGTTGAGGCTCAGGCCCATCAGGCTCTTGTCAATATAGACAACGTTCTCAAGACCTCGGGAGCTACCATGAAGGACATCCTCAAAACCACCATATTCCTGGTCGACCTCAACGACTTCGCGGCCGTGAACAGGATCTACGGGGATTACTTCGGCTCCGAATTCCCCGGCCGTTCCTGCTTCCAGGTATCCAAGCTCCCCGCCGGCGGCCTTGTTGAGATCGAGGTCGTAGCCTACAAGGGCTAATCCGGGCATTATGGAGACGCCGGAGCACGTCATCTTCCATTACAGGCCCATGGTCTGCATGGGCTTGGGCATAGCTGTGGGCATCTTCCTCTCCGGCAGCGTTTCAGGCACAGGGCTTATTATGGCCCTGTGCCTTTTTCCCCTCTTTTCGGGTATCGGCATCTACTTTGGCTTCAAGGGCGCCGCACTGTTTGCATTCGGCTGCGCAGCGGGACTTTTGCGCACGCTGTTCGGCCCTGTAAGTCTGCCCTGCGGTCTGATGTATCCCTTCGAGCACATGCGCGCCGGGCTTTCCTCTGCGTGCGCCTCCCTGTTCGGGGAACACGCGCCCCTTCTCAACGCCATGCTCTGGGGCGTAAAGGGCGGCATATCGGATTCCGTATACGACGCCTTCCGTTCCTGCGGTATTGCCCATATACTGGCTCTCTCCGGCCTGCACGTTTCCTTCGTGGCAGGCGCGCTAAACCGGCTCACACGGCGGGCGCTACCCAAGGTGAAGTTTTATACTTCGATTGTAATGTTGTTTGCCTATTGCGCCATTGCCGCCTTCCCCTCCTCTCTTATCCGCGCCAGCGTGATGAGCCTTTGCAGCCTATATGCGGCCGCTGCCGGCAGACGGTATGACATGCCCTCCGGAATCGCCTTCAGCGCCATAGTCATACTCCTTGCCGACCCGACCGCGCTGTACAGCATAGGCTTCGAGCTTTCCTTCGGCGCGGTGATAATGATATCCCTTCTCATGCGCCCGGTGACGGAGCTGCTATCCTTCCTTCCGCTGCCCATAGCTCAGATGGCAGCGCTGTCCGTTTGCGGCACCCTCGGCACTTTACCGCTATCCGTATACTATTTCGGCACGATCCCGGTCCTCGGGCTGTTCGCCAATACTCTGATACTTCCCATGGTGCCCTTCGTATTCCTGTCCGCCATGGCTGTGAATCTCATAGGCGCAGCCATGCCCGCCGCGGCAAAGGCGCTGTCCTTTATCCCGATGTTTCTCACAGGCGTAATGACAGAAGCGGCGAACGCCATATCCTCCGTGTCATTTGCGGTAAAGCAGGCCGCCATAACGCCGCTTGCATGCTTATTCGTGTATCTCGCCTGCTTCGCGGTATCAGACCAGCCGCTGGTTTCTCCCTCAAAAAAGTACGCCGCATGCGCCGCATCGCTGTTTGCGGCTGTGCTGTGTATGCTGTAGTTTGGATTTATGTTATAATGCTCATATGGATTATATGACTTTTTTCAAGAGCATAAAGACCGGCTCGCTAAAGGGCGCATATGCCTTGCACGGCGAAGAGGAGTTCGTAAAGGAAAGCGCCCTTAAAAGCCTTACCTCATCGCTTGATGAGGCCACGCGCGACCTGAATCTGCAGGTACTCGAAAAGGCTGAAGCCGATGACATTATCTCCGCCTGTGAAACGCTGCCCTTTTTCGGGGAGCGGCGCGTCGTCGTCTGCAAAACACTGCCCGCCGACAGCGACGCCAGAAAGCTGACATCATACCTGCCGGGCATACCTGACTACACGCTCCTTATATTTTTTATTCGGGGCAAGGCCAATGAAAAGCTCGGCATAGTCAAGGCCCTGAAGGCCGAAAACCGGCTGGTAGATTTTGCTCCATTCAGGGACTATGAGGCGGCAAAGTGGGTATATCAGCAGGGCAAGCGGCTCAATGTGACAATAACAGAAGCCGCGGCAAAACACATCGTAAGCCTCGCCGGCACTGACATCGCCACCCTGAACAACGAGCTTACAAAGGCTGCAGACTACGTTGGCCGTGGCAACGAGCTTACCCGCGAGGCCATATTCGCCTGCGTCACCCGCAGCCTCGAGGTACGCATATTCGACATGCAGGACTATCTACTATCCGGCAAGGCTCAGGACGGCATAAGGGCATACCGCCAGATGCTGTCTGACGGCGAAAGCACCTTCGGCATTGCCGGATTCATGGAAAAGTGCTTCCGCTCCATGCTCACCGCCCGGACGTATATAGATCAGGGGCTTAACCGCGAACGCGTCCTGCGGCTCACCGGCGATAAATATCCGCAAAAAAAAGCTTATGAGGCAGCTCTTCGCTACTCAAGGGCAGAGATAATCAAAAACATGAGGAATTTCGCGAATATCGCCTATTTAAAAATAGCCGAGCAGCAGCCCGATACGCTGACGCTGGAAAACGCATTGATAGAATGTATGCCGAAGCGCCGCTAAAAGCGGCGCTTATATTTATATAGTTTTTTATAATATATTCATAAATCAATATATGCATGGTTATTCATAAGCTCCATATCATTTTCTCCTGCGAAACCACATGACGCAAACCCTGCAAATTTACAGCTGCATTCTCGTATCGTGAATCTAATATCCAGTATTTTCAGTATTTTTTTAACGACTCATTTCCTGCATGTAGTCATGTTGATTGCAGCGAAAATTCTTTTTTACTTCAATAAATATTATTTTTTCTGTATTTTTCTATCTGATTCACGTTTTGAGTAAAATTCTTTATGTTGCATATATATGATATGTATGTTAAAACATAGACATAACATATAATTTCTCATTATCGCGGAGGTATATGATGAGCTCAGGATTTGATTATGCCCTGCTTGACAGGATACTGGAAGCGCACGACTGCGCGCCGCGGAATACCATCGCTATCCTTCAGGATGTACAGGAGCACTACCACTATCTGCCGCAGGAGGCTTTCCCCTATATGGCAAAACGACTCAACGTAGGCGAGGCGCGGCTTTACAGCGTCGCTACGTTTTACGAGAACTTTTCCCTCGAGCCAAAGGGGAAATACGTCATCAAGGTTTGCGACGGCACCGCCTGCCATGTAAGAAAGTCCATTCCGATACTGGAGCGGCTTCGCAATGAACTGGGCTTATCAGAAAGCAAGCACACTACAGACGACCTGATGTTCACTCTGGATACCGTGAGCTGTCTCGGCGCATGCGGTCTTGCTCCGGTGCTTACCGTAAATGACACGGTGCACCCTTCCATGACCCCTGACAAGGCCAGCGAACTTATAGCCGGGCTCCGCAATAAGGAGGATTAACATATGTATAGGCTAAAAAGCAGGATAGACCTTATCTCAGCACGGAGGGCATACTCCGCCGCCTTTTCTTCGCAGTCACTAAAGATACTCGTCTGCGCGGGCACAGGCTGCGTCGCAGGCGGTTCACTGGATATCTACGCCAGGCTCAAGGAGCTTATAGACGAAAAGGGACTGTACTGTCAAGTCGAACTCGATCATGAGCATCACAGTCACGGTCATGACGGCTGCGATAGCAGCAATGTGAAAACCGTGGGCCTTAAGAAGAGCGGCTGCCACGGCTTCTGCGAGATGGGTCCCCTCGTGCGCATAGAACCCTATGGCTACCTTTACACCAAGGTAAAGCTTGAGGACTGCGAAGAGATAGTGGAAAAGACCGTAATGAACGGCGAGATAGTCGAACGGCTCAGCTATCATAAGGACGGCGTAAGCTATCCCCGTCAGGAGGATATACCATTCTATAAAAAGCAGACCCGTCTCGTGCTGGAGCACTGCGGCCATATCGACGCCACCTCGCTTCCCGAGTACCTTGCGATCGGCGGCTATTCCGCCTTTGAAAGGGTGCTTTTCGATATGACTCCGGATTCCGTGATAAAACTCATGGAGGATTCAGGTCTCCGAGGCCGCGGCGGCGGCGGTTATCCTACGGGCAAAAAATGGGCGCAGGTAGCCCGTCAGAAGGCGGAACAAAAATACATAGTCTGCAATGGCGACGAGGGGGATCCCGGCGCATTTATGGACCGTTCCGTTATGGAGGGCGACCCCCACAGAATGATAGAGGGCATGATGATAGCAGGTATAGCCTGCGGGGCTACCGAAGGCTATATATACGTCCGCGCCGAGTACCCATTGGCGGTGGAGCGGCTGAAGATGGCCATCGAGCAGGACACCTCCGCAGGACTTTTAGGCGACAATATCCTCGGCTCCGGAAAGCGCTTCCATCTCCATATAAACCGCGGCGCAGGCGCCTTTGTCTGCGGCGAAGGCAGCGCCCTTACCGCCTCAATAGAAGGCAAGCGCGGAATGCCACGCGTAAAGCCCCCGCGCACCGTAGAACACGGCCTCTTTGACTGCCCCACGGTGCTGAATAACGTTGAAACCTTTGCCAACGTAGCTCCCATAATAAACAACGGCATCGAGTGGTTCCGATCCTTCGGCACCCCTACCAGCCCCGGCACCAAGGCCTTCGCCCTCACCGGCAATATAAGCAATACCGGCCTTATTGAGGTACCTATGGGCACCACCCTAAGGGAAGTCATATTCGACATAGGCGGCGGCATGCGCGGCGGTGCGAAGTTCAAAGCAGTACAGATAGGCGGGCCCTCCGGCGGCTGCCTTACATTTGCTGAAGACCACCTGGATATGCCTCTGGACTTCGATTCCCTCAAAAAAGCGGGCGCTATGATAGGTTCCGGCGGCCTTGTGGTAATGGATGACAGCACCTGCATGGTGGAAGTAGCGCGCTTTTTCATGCACTTCACTCAGAACGAAAGCTGCGGCAAGTGCGTGCCCTGCCGCGAAGGCACCCGCCGCATGCTGGAGATACTCGAGCGCATAGTCGCGGGCAACGGTCGCGAGGAGGACATAGACCTGCTTCTGGAGCTTGCGGACACAATATCCTCCACTGCCCTCTGCGGCCTGGGCAAGACCGCAGGCAACCCGGTAGTAAGCACCATCAGGAATTTCCGCGAGGAATACCTTGCACACGTGCGGGACAAATACTGCCCCACCCACAACTGCTCCAAGCTCAGGCGCATATACATCGATCCCGAGGTATGTAAAGGCTGCTCCAAGTGCGCGCGCAGCTGCCCCGTAAACGCCATATCCGGCGTCATAAGGCAGCCTTTCACCATAGACGCCGCCAAATGTGTCAAGTGCGGCGCCTGCATAGAAAACTGCAGCTTCGGCGCTGTAAAGGAGGCGTAACCATGACCGGAAAGTTTATGACCATAGACAACATACCCATCGAGCTTACCGGCGAGGAAAAGAACCTTCTCGAAGTGATACGCAGGACAGGCATCGAGCTGCCCACCTTCTGCTACTACTCCGAGCTTTCCGTATACGGCGCATGCCGCATGTGCATGGTAGAGGACGACAGGGGCAATATACACGCCGCCTGCTCCACCCCTCCCAAGGCCGGAATGACAATATACACCAACACATCGCGCCTGAGGAAATATCGCAGGAATATACTGGAACTGTTGCTTGCAAATCATTGCCGCGACTGCACCACCTGCGAAAAGAGCAGCGACTGCAAGCTCCAGCAGCTTGCACAGCGCTTTCACATAACCGGGGTGCGCTTCCCAAACGCACAGACAAAGCCCGACCCGGACTGTTCCTCCCCCTGTATCTCCATCGATCACAGCAAATGCATACTCTGCGGCGACTGCGTAAGAATGTGCAATGAGGTGCAGCACGTGGGCGCCATAGATTTCGCATACCGCGGCGCGAATATGGTAGTCTCCCCCGCCTTCGGCAGGCCCATGGCGGAGTCCGGCTGCGTGGGCTGCGGCCAGTGCGCCGCCGTCTGCCCCACCGGCGCTATCGTCATAAAAAAGGACACCGAGCGGCTATGGGAAGACCTTGCGGATAGTAATACGCGCGTAATCGCTCAGATTGCCCCTGCCGTACGCACAGGTGTAAGCAAGACCTTTAACGAAAAATACGGCGACCTTGCCATGGGCAAGCTTGTAGCCGCCCTGCGCCGCATGGGCTTTGACGAGGTGTTCGATACCTCCACCAGCGCCGACCTTACGGTGCTTGAAGAGAGCAGTGAATTCCTTGAGCGCCTCGAGACAGGCGGCAAGCTGCCCCTCTACACCTCCTGCTGCCCGGCCTGGATACGCTTTGCGGAGACCCGCCACCCTGAGATATTGGAAAATATTTCCACCTGCCGCTCTCCAATGGAGATGTTCGGTTCCGTAATAAAGGAATACTTCGGCAATTGCGGAAAGCGGGTTGTATCCGTCGCCATAATGCCCTGTACCGCCAAAAAATTCGAGGCCATGCGTGACGAATTCAGGGACAAGAACGGCACGCCCTACGTAGACTATGTAATAACCTCCCAGGAAATAATCCAGATGATACGTCAAAGCGGCATACGCTTTGACGAGCTGGAACCAGAGGCCGTTAGTATGCCCTTCGGTATGAGCAGCGGCGCCGGCCTGATATTCGGCGCGTCAGGCGGCGTTACCGAAGCGGTGCTAAGAAGGCTCTCCGATGACAAATCCGCAGGCGCGATACGTTCCATTGCCAACTCCGGCGTCCGCGATATAGCAGGCCTCAAGGAGTGCAGCATCACCCATAACGGCGAGGAGATAAAAATCGCCATAGTCAGCGGCCTGGAAAACACCGATAAACTCATCCACCGCATAGAAGAGGGCGAGGTCAGCTACCACATGGTGGAGGTAATGGCATGTCCCGGCGGCTGCATATCCGGCGCAGGCCAGCCGTTCGCAAAATCCGGTGAGCGAAGACAGCGCTCCGAGTCCCTGTACCGAAACGACAGAATGTGTCTCATACGCCGCTCGGAAGAAAATCCCCTCATGGAGGAACTGTACAGCGGCATACTTAAAGACAGGACACGCGAACTGCTGCACGTGGATTATGTAAAATAACAGTATCAGCCCATCGTCCACCACGATGGGCCACTTTTTTTGCAAATGATCAGCGGTAAATCCGGAGCGAAAGTGCGTCCTTGCTGGAAAATACATTCAATATAGCATACCTGTAGTTATGCAGACCGGAACTGACGGACGCTTTCACAAATACTCCGGCATGCAATCGCCTTTATTCCCGGCACAGAGAGGCCACCGAGCTTTTTTCAAAAAACCCCATGCTCCAATGCGGAACATGGGGTTTTCGATTAGCCAAATCATCAATACCTCTGGCTGCGCTGCTTTTGTATTACGTTTCTACCTTACTCCGAACAGTAGCTTTTCGTATGTGGGAAATGGCCAGTACTTCTCAGCCGTAAGCATCTCGGCCTCGTCGCACACTACCCTGAGTTCGGCCATTTTGTGCAGTATAACGTCCCGTATATAGTACGATGCTTCCGCAACGTCGTTTATGGTCTTTAGCCTGATGGTGGCGCTGTCAAGCTCCTCCGCCGCAGCATCTATCTCATCCACAAGCCCGGAAAGCTTTGCTATAGTCCTTCTCTCATACCTTCCTGTAAGATCCGGCAGCATCTTTAGCTTTGCCTCGAGGGTATCCGCCAGTTCCTTTTCGTATGCGGCAACTGCGGGCAGTATCTCCTTGCGCGCCATGTCTACCATGGTCAGCGCTTCAATATTGACAGTCTTGCAGTAATTCTCCAGAATTATCTCGTAGCGCGCCTGTATCTCGGCCCTGGAATAAACCCTGTGCCACATCAGCATATCCACGTTCTTCTTCTCCAGCATGGCAGGCAGTGCATCCGGCGTAGTCCGAAGATTCAACAGTCCGCGGCTTTCCGCCTCCTTCAGCCATTCATCGTCATAGCCGTTGCCGTTGAACAATATCCGCTTGTGCTCCTTTACAGTGCTGCGTATAAGGTCGTGCAACGTACCCTCAAAATTCTCCGCGCCTTCCAGCTTATCGGCATACTGTCTCAGGGACTCCGCAACGGCGGCATTTATCATGATGTTGGCGCAGGCTATGCTGTCAGATGAGCCCAGCATGCGGAACTCGAACTTGTTGCCCGTAAAGGCGAAGGGAGATGTACGGTTTCGGTCCGTTGTATCACGTATGAACCGGGGCAGTGTATGCACGCCCAGCTTCATGACGGTCTTTTCCACTCCGCTGTAGGGTTCGTCCTTCTCTATGGCATCCAGCACCGCCGTGAGCTCATCGCCTAAAAACATGGAGACCACGGCGGGCGGCGCCTCATTTGCCCCGAGCCGATGATCATTTCCGGCTGTAGCTACAGACAGCCTAAGCAGATCCTGATAATCGTCCACCGCCTGAATAACGGCTACGAGGAACAGCAGGAACTGAGCGTTCTCATGGGGCGTTTCGCCTGGCGTAAGGAGGTTCACCCCGGTATCGGTAGCTATGGACCAGTTGTTGTGCTTGCCGCTTCCGTTTACCCCGGCGAAGGGTTTTTCGTGCAGCAGGCATACCAGGCCATGCTTGGAGGCCACCTTCTGCATTATTTCCATGGTAAGCTGGTTATGGTCGGTGGCGATGTTCGTGGTGGTATATATCGGCGCAAGCTCATGCTGCGACGGGGCCACCTCGTTGTGCTCTGTCTTTGCCAGTATCCCAAGCTTCCACAGTTCCTCATCCAGCTCTGCCATATAGGCAGCTACCCTGGGCTTTATGGCCCCGAAGTAATGGTCGTCCAGCTCCTGCCCCTTAGGCGGTTTTGCTCCGAATAGGGTCCGCCCGCAGAACACCAGATCCTTGCGCTGCTCATACATATCCTTATCTATGAGGAAATACTCCTGCTCGGGGCCTACGCAGGTGCGCACACATTTGACGTCTGTATTGCCGAAGAGCCGCATTATCCGCATGGCCTGCTTATTCAGCGCCTGCATTGAGCGCAGCAGCGGCGTCTTCTTATCCAGCGCCTCGCCGCCATAGGAGCAGAAGGCCGTTGGTATACAGAGTGTCTTATCCTTTATGAATGCGTATGAGGTAGGGTCCCACGCCGTATAGCCGCGGGCCTCAAAGGTAGCGCGCAGTCCCCCCGAGGGGAAGCTCGAAGCGTCAGGCTCGCCCTGTATCAGGTTTTTGCCGGAAAATTCCATTATGACGCCGCCGTCCGGCGATGGCGCTATAAAGCTGTCGTGCTTCTCGGCAGTTATGCCGGTAAGGGGCTGGAACCAGTGGGTAAAATGTGTAGCCCCGTGCTCCACGGCCCAGTCCTTCATTGCGTCGGCTACCGCGTTGGCAACATCTGTATTCAGGTTGGCCCCCTCGTCGATTGTCTTTCTGAGCGAATCGTATACTCCGAAGGGCAGCTTTGCCTTCATCGCCCTGTCGTCAAACACCAGGCTTCCGAAATAATCCGGTACCGAATTCATACTCTGTTTCTCCTTTCATCTCTAAACCTTTATATACCATCAGTTGACAAGGACACACAAGGTTTTAGGAGCCAAACAGCACGGCATAACCGCGTCGTCCTCATTTGAAATACATCCAGTATTTCTGCACTCGTCCTCCTTGTTCTGCCATACTCTTTGACTTCTAAAACTCAAAGACCCTAAAGAGCTTGTTTTGAGGGCGATCCAAGGCCGAGGAGCGCAGTACTACTGGATGTAATACAAGCGACGAGAACGCAGGAGCGTACCAAAACAAGCCTTTAGGGCTTGTGTGCTCTTGTCAACTGATGGTACTAAAAATTTAAATAACAATAATAAAAAGGCGTCGCGGAAAACACTCTCCGAGACGCCTTTGCCTTTATAAAAAAGCATTATACCGCATATGCGTCAGATGTCAAGACTGATTTAAAATTTTGTCCTTACAGCCAAAAAAGCATTGACGCGGGTCTGGGATTGTGCTAACATTCCGATATTAATGGGCAAAGGCGTTCATTCATATCCAAGGACAAGGTGTCCCAATATGAATGAGCGTTTTTCACTTTTTAAGGAGGGCTTATGAATTACACCGCAGACGAAGTGATGCAGTACGCGGCAGAAGAGGACGTAAAGTTCGTGCGCCTTGCCTTCTGCGATATCCGCGGCAGGCAGAAAAACATAGCCATACTGCCCGACGAGCTGGGACGCGCTTTCAGGTACGGTATAGCCATCGACGCCTCAGCCATAGCGGGCTTTGGCGGCGAGGTGCATTCCGACCTTTTCCTGCACCCGGACACCTCCACCCTAACCTTCCTGCCCTGGCTTTCAGAGCAGGGCAAGGTAATAAGAATGTTCTGCCACATAGCTTACCCTGACGGCACTCCCTTCGAGGCCGATACCCGCTCCATACTCGCCAAGGCTGTAGATTGCGCTCATGAACAGGGCGTGTCCTTCGCCTTCGGCTCCGAGATGGAGTTTTATCTTTTTAAGCTGGATGAAAACGGTGAGCCGACGAAGCTGCCATACGACAACGCCAGCTATATGGACATTGCCCCTGAGGACAAGGGCGAAAACGTCCGTAGGGAGGTATGTTTCACCCTGGAGCAGATGGGCATAAAACCGGAAAGCGCCCACCATGAGGAAGGCCCCGGCCAGAACGAGATAGACTTCCGCTACTCCGACCCCGTGATCTCTGCAGACAACGCGGTGACTTTCCGCGGCGTCGTGAATACAGTCGCCGCCCGCAACGGACTTTGCGCCGACTTTTCGCCAAAGCCCCTCGAAAATCGCCCCGGCAACGGCATGCACATCAATATATCCGTCAGGTCGGAGGACGGCGGCGATGCGCTGCCTCAGGTGATAGCCGGCATACTATCACACATATCCGATATGACGGCATTTTTAAACACCACCGAGGATTCCTACCTGCGTTTCGGCAGCAATAAGGCTCCCCGGTACATATCCTGGTCCAGCGAGAACCGTTCACAGCTTATACGTATACCTGCGGCAGAGGGCGAATACCGCCGGGCAGAGCTGCGCTCCCCCGATCCTGCCTGCAACCCTTATCTGGCCTTCGCGCTTATAATATACGCAGGGCTTGACGGAATTCGTCAGGATATGGCGCTGCCCGAGGCGGCGGACATTAACCTCTATACAGCACCTGAAGATGTCAGGGCAAAATTTGCAATGCTGCCCAGCACTCTTAAAAAGGCGCAGTCAGCCGCAGCGCGCAGCAGCTTTATAGCGGCGAGCCTGCCTCAAGCTATAATCGACTTTTACACAAAATAACCGCACTTTAATTATTCAGGGATAAGGAGGATGCGCAAATGGAATTTACCGAGCGCCGTTACAGCGTGCTGCTGGTGTCCTCATCTCCCAAATTCAACGAATCCATGCTGGCGCTGCTCCCGGAGAGCCGCTTTTATCCGGTCGCCGCTGTATCCGACGTTTCCAGTGCCCGGCGGCGCCTTCTCGAAAACAAATACGACATAGTCATAATCAACGCCCCGCTACCCGACGATTTCGGCACCCGCCTTGCCCTCTACATATGCGAAAACAGCGGCGCAGGGGTTCTTCTTTTGGTAAAGGCGGAGCATTATCCCGATATAAACGGCCGGGTATCCCCTTTTGGCGTGCTGGTGCTGCCGAAGCCCGCCTCCTCGCAGACGGTGTCCCAATCGCTGCAGCTCCTTTGCGGCACAAGGGAACGCCTGCGGCGCATGGAACAAAAAACCGCCTCCATAGAGGAAAAGATGGAGGAGATACGCATAATAAACCGCGCGAAGCTGCTGCTTATGGAGCAGCTGAAGATGACGGAAAAGGAGGCGCACCGTTTCATTGAAAAGCAGGCCATGGACAGGTGCGTCACCCGCATAACTATAGCCCAAAGCATACTTTCCACATACAAGTAGAGGAGGAACAGCAACCATGACTAAATACATCTTCGTTACCGGCGGCGTGGTATCCGGCCTTGGTAAGGGCATCACCGCGGCATCTCTCGGCAGGCTGCTCAAAAACCGCGGTCTCAAGGTAGCGGCGCAAAAGCTGGATCCATATATAAACGTGGATCCAGGAACCATGAGCCCTTATCAGCACGGCGAGGTATATGTAACGGCGGACGGCGCCGAAACAGACCTTGATCTGGGTCACTACGAGCGTTTTATCGATGAAGATCTGAATAAGTATTCCAATCTTACCACCGGTAAGGTATACTGGAACGTGTTGAATAAGGAGCGCCGCGGAGAATTCCTTGGTTCCACAGTGCAGGTCATACCCCACATAACCAACGAAATAAAGGATTTCGTATACCGTGTGGGCAAGCAGACAGACGCCGATGTGGTCATAACCGAAATAGGCGGCACCATAGGCGATATAGAGTCCCAGCCCTTTATAGAGGCTGTGCGGGAGATATCCCTGGAGGTAGGCAGGGAGAACAGCCTGTTCATACACGTTACCCTCGTCCCCTTCCTCCGCGGCTCCGATGAGCACAAGTCCAAGCCCACCCAGCATTCCGTAAAGGAACTTCAGGGCATGGGCATAAACCCCAATATAATAGTCCTCCGCTGCGACGAGCCTCTCGAGGATTCCATATTCAAAAAGATATCCCTCTTCTGCAACGTAAAGCTGGACTGCGTCATAGAAAACATCACTCTCCCCTGCCTTTACGAAGCGCCGCTGATGCTGGAGCAGTCCCACTTTTCCGACGTCGTCTGCCGGGAGCTTGGCATAGACGCGCCCGCGCCCGACCTTGCGGAATGGGAGAACATGGTGCGGCGCATAAAATCCCGCGAGAAGGAAGTACGCATAGGCCTCGTAGGCAAGTATGTACAGCTCCACGACGCATACCTTTCCGTTGCGGAGGCCTTGCGCCACGCGGGCTATGCCCTCAATACACATATCCGCATACGCTGGATAGACTCGGAGACGCTCACCGAAGCCAGCTGTAATGAGATGCTGGACGATCTGGACGGGATAATCGTCCCCGGCGGCTTTGGGGGCCGCGGCATAGACGGAATGATACTTGCGGCAAGGTATGCGAGGGAGAACGGCATCCCCTATTTCGGCATATGCCTCGGCATGCAGATAGCCGTCATAGAGTACGCAAGACACGTTGCAGGCATTGCAGATGCAAATTCCGGAGAATTTGATGAGCTTTGCAGACACAAGGTCATAGACTTTATGCCCGGACAGAGCGAAAATATAGATAAGGGCGGCACGCTGCGCCTTGGGGAGTATCCCTGCGAAATAGCCCCCGGCACCACCATGGAGCGCTGCTACGGTACAAGCCGTATATCCGAGCGCCACCGCCACAGATATGAGTTCAACAATGACTATCGGGATGTCCTTACCAGGGCGGGGCTTACCCTTTCCGGTATGTCCCCGGACGGCAGGCTGGTAGAGACGGTTGAGCTTACCGGCAGGCCCTTCTTCGTGGGCGTGCAGTACCACCCGGAGTTCAAATCCCGCCCCAACAAAGCCCATCCGCTGTTCAGGGGGTTCATCGCGGCGGCTCTGGACAGAGCGGAGCATAAGCGGTAATATTATTATATTGCGTAATATTATTTAAAGGAGACAATAAATGGCAGCACAGACGGTACTGATACTTGATTTCGGCGGACAGTACAAAGAACTCATCGCCCGAAGAGTAAGAGAATGCGGCGTTTACTCCATAGTAAAGCCGGGAGATATTTCCTTGGATAAGATACGGGAGATAGACCCCATAGGAATCATACTTACCGGCGGCCCCAACAGCGTATACGAGAAGGAATCCCCCCACTGCGACAAGGCCATATTCGATATAGGTATACCGGTGCTCGGCATATGCTACGGTATGCAGTTGCTCTCCTGGTCGCTCGGCGGCGAAGTAGCTCCCTGCTCCTCCAGCGAATACGGCAGGACAAAGATGCAGGTAAGCACCGATTCCCCGCTGTTTGCCGGGCTCGCCCCCGCACAGATCGGGCTGATGAGCCATACCGATCAGGTGACAAAGCTCCCCGCGGGATTCAGATCAATTGCTCACACCGTCTCCTGCGAGAATGCGGCAATAGAAAATGCCGCTAAAAAGCTCTATGGCTTCCAGTTCCACCCCGAGGTTGAAAGTACGCCCAACGGAACCGCAATGATACGCAGCTTTCTTTACTCGGTTTGCGGCGCAAAGGGAGATTACGACCTGAAGAACCTTGAGCAGCAGCTCATCTCTGACGTCAAAAAGCAGGTGGGCGATGCACACGTGCTGCTTGCCCTTTCCGGCGGCGTGGATTCCTCCGTATGCGCGGCGCTGCTTTCCAAGGCGCTGCCCGGCCAGCTCCACTGCATATTCGTGGATCACGGTCTCATGCGCAAAGACGAGGGAAACGAGGTCGAGGCGGCCTTTAAAAACCGCGATTTAGACTTTATCCGCGTGAACGCCCAGGAGCGCTTCCTAAAGGCCCTTGCAGGCGTTACTGACCCGGAACAGAAGCGCAAGATAATCGGCACGGAATTCGTGCGGGTATTTGAAGATGAATCCAAGAGACTGCCCAACGTAAAATTCCTCGCCCAGGGCACCATATACCCCGACGTCATAGAATCCGGCGGCAATAAGGCTGCGACCATAAAGAGCCACCACAACGTGGCCGGCCTGCCCAAGGATATGAAGTTCGAGGGCGTGGTAGAGCCCCTCCGCGGCCTCTTTAAGGACGAGGTGCGGGCGCTTGGGCGTCAGCTTGGCCTGCCCCGCCGGTTCGTGGAGCGCCAGCCCTTCCCCGGCCCCGGCCTCGCCGTCCGCGTGATGGGCGAAATAACCCCGGAGAAGTTGGAGATACTGAGGAATGCGGACGCCATATTCCGCGAGGAGATCGCAAAGCGCCGCATAAAGGCGGATCAGTACTTCGCGGTGTTGACAGACACCCGCTCCGTAGGCGTAGTTGGCGATTTCCGCACATATAACTATGTCATAGCCCTGAGGGCCGTCAAAACCTCCGACTTCATGACCTGCGAATATGCGCCCATATCCCATAAGGTGCTGGGCACAGTATCCTCCCGCATAGTAAACGAAGTCAAAGGTGCAGGCCGCGTGGTCTACGACATAACCGGCAAGCCTCCGGCAACTATAGAATGGTGCTAAACTGATTATTGAGAGGGCTTCAGTATGCGAGATTATAAAAAAGAATACGAAGAGCGAGTGGCCTTTATAAGGAATCTGCTCGAAAAAAGCGGCGCCAAAGGCATAGTATACGGCAACAGCGGCGGCAAGGACTCCGCCCTGGTGGGCATACTCTGCAAGGCGGCCTGCGACAATACCGTTGGCATAATAATGCCCTGCGCATCCAAGCGCAACTTCGGCCAGGATGCGGAGGATGCGCGTATCGCCGCCGACCAATACGGCATAGAGACCCGCTTCATCGACCTTACTCCGGTTCGAGAGGCCGAGATGCAGCAGCTCAGCAGCCTTACCGAAGTCACACCCGCGGCGGTCGTAAACATCGCCCCCCGCCTCCGCATGACTACGCTGTACGCGGTGGCTGCCAGCGAGGGAAGGCTGGTTGCCGGCACAGGCAACCGCAGCGAGGCCTACGTGGGCTACTTCACCAAGTGGGGTGACGGCGCGCACGATTTCAATCCCATATCCGATCTTACAGTGACCGAGATATACGAGTTCCTGCGCTATCTGGACGCTCCGGCATGTATAATAGAAAAGGCCCCCTCTGCCGGCCTATTTGACGGGCAGACAGACGAGGCTGATATGGGTCTCAAATACGCAGACCTTGACGAGTACATACTTACCGGGCACACAAACGAAAAGGCAGCCGCAACGATAGAGCGGCTTCATAGAAACAGCCGGCACAAGCGCGACGGCATAGCAAGGTTCAGCAGGTAAAATGATCCCGCCGGTATAATACCGGCGGGATAGTTTTTTCGTTTTACTTTCCCAGTCCCGCCTTTTGCAGCGCGGCTATTGCGTATTTTGCTGCAATTCCCGTAAGCGTACCTGTGATTACGGCGGATATCATGAGCACCGGCAGGTAGCCCAGCACCGCCCGTGATTCCACCACCATGCAGGCCACGGCTATCTGGCCGATATTGTGGGACACCGCGCCGCCTACGCTCACGCCTATTATCCCTACGTCCTTCAGCCTGCTCAGCAAAAGCATGACACAAAGGCTCAGTAAGCCCCCTGCCAGGCTGTAAAGCATTCCGGAAAGTCCGGCGAATAAAAACCCCGACAGCACAACCTTGGCCAGCATAAGCAGCATCGCGCTTTTCGCCCCCATTAGGTATACAGCGTAAAGCAGCACCGTATTTGCAAGGCCCAGCTTTACCCCCGGTATACCGGGAGCTACAGGTATAAACCGCTCGAAGTAGCCCAGTACCAGCGCCATTGCGCAAAGCAGGCTGAAACGGGCAATGCTTTTAGTCTTCATGGCTGTTCTCCGGCGCAAGCTCTACGGAAACCTTGTTTGGCAGGCATATTATCCAGCTGCCCAACGCCCTGCTGCCGGCGTTTTCAGGCGTTATGGTTCCCTGCTCGATGCAGTCCTGGTTCCGGCAGGTGGATTCCTGCATGAACACGCCGCCGTTCTCTATGCATATCACATTTTTGCAGTCCTGCTGCTCTATTATGACTGTTTGGTCTTCGCTAAGCGATATTTCTTTATACAGTTCGTCACCGACGTATATCTTCACCCTATCGCCGCCCTTTAGAGCTCCAAAAAGCAGGTACGCCACAGCGCAAAGCAGCAACGCCCCGCCTATTATAAGCAGATCCTTTTTGCCGGTAAGCTTCATAAAAGAGCACCCGTATGCTTTAGAAATTTGCCTTTATGTATTCCGCAACGTCCTTGAGGTTTGTACCGTGGGAGGCCTTTACGAGCACCGTGTCCCCGTCCCTCAAGCAATTATCCAGGGCGCGCATTATATCCTCGCTGGTATCGAAGTGCATGGTCTCGATGCCCGCGCGCTCCGTCTCTTCGCAGGCGTTCTTCATTAGCGGCCCTTTGCCTATCATTATATCCGCGCCGCACTCTACGGCCTTTTTGCCCATATTTCTGTGGTATTCAGCGCCATTTTCGCCCAGCTCCAGCATGTCGCCCAGTATAAGCACTGTGCGGCCGGAAGCACGGCAGGCTATATTTATGGCGGCAGCCATTGAGGTAGGGTTAGCGTTGAAGCTGTCGTCGAGAAGAGTAAGCCTCTGTGTTTTAATTATCTGCATGCGGCCCTCTACCGGGGCGTAGCTCTCTATGCCCTGCTTTATGAGTTCCGGTTCTATGCCGAGTGTCAGGCCTACTGCCGCGGCGCAGAGGGAGTTCATCACCATGTGTATGCCGGGAGAGGGTATGGTGGCGGTTATTCGGCCGCCGCCGTATACGATATCGAAGCTCATGCCCTCCAGGCCCATATCCTTTACGCTTTCGCCGCGAATGTCGTTATCCGCGTTAAGGCCGTAGGTGAGGACGTTTTTGAGTTTGCCGCGCAGTGTGCAGAGCTTATCGTCGTCGCCGTTGACTATGGCGCGCCCGCTTTCGCCTATGTATTTGAATATATCGGATTTTTCCTTCAGTATGCCGTCACGGGTGTCGAAGAATTCTATATGAGCCTCGCCTATATTGGTTATAACGCCTATGGTGGGGCGTACTATATCCGCAAGGGCGGCTATCTCGCCAGGGGTATTGGTGCCCATCTCTATCACCGCCGCCCGGTGTTCTTCGTTGAGGCGGAGCAGCGTCAGGGGCACGCCGGTATGGTTGTTGAAGCTTCTTTCGTTCTTCAGCGTATTGAACTTCTGGCTCAGCACGTTGGCCACAAGCTCCTTTGTTGTGGTCTTGCCCGTGCTGCCGGTTATGCCCACCACGGGTATATCGAATATGGCGCGATAAGCCTTTGCCATGGCAAGCAGTGCCTTTATGGTGGAATCCACATATATGACCGGACAGTCATAGCTCTTTTCGTTTTCCGCAAGCACGGCTATCGCGCCCTTATCAATCGCCTGAGGAATAAAATCGTGGCCGTCGAACCTTTCGCCCACTATCGGCACGAAAAGGCAGCCGGGCCGTACCGTCCTGCTGTCTATCGTAGCGTCCTGTATACGCCTGTCTAGCAGTTCCTTTGGGCCGGAATACCTTCCGCCTGTGATGCCTGCTATTTCTCCCAAGGTAAAGTTTATCATTACAAAATTACGTTCTTCCTTATTTATTGTACTTTTCCAGCGACAGCTCGATTATCCTCATGCAAAGCTCCGGGTAGCTTATCCCCATGGCCTTCGCCTCCTGGGGAAGATGGCTGGTGGGGGTCATGCCCGGAAGGGTATTCGCCTCCAGACAGTAGAAATCCCTGCCGTCGTATATGAAGTCCATGCGCGCATAGACCTCCAATCCCAGCGCCCTGAATACCCGCAGCGATATATCCTGTACCTCCGCCGTCACCTCTGCCGGAAGCTCCGCAGGGCATACCTCGGTTATAAGGCCGGACTGGTACTTGTGCGCGTAATCGTAAAAGCCGCCCTTGGGTATGACCTCCGCCGGCGGCAGCGCCGTGTCGCCCAGCACACCGCAGGTTATCTCCCTTCCGTTCACAAAACTTTCTATAAGTATATCGTCCTCGTACTTGAATGCCTCCTCAACGGCGGGCAGTACATCCGCCCTGTCAAGCACCCGGCGCACGCCTATGCTCGAGCCGCCGGAGCAGGGTTTTACTATGCAGGGCAGCGGCACATCGGGAAGCGGCTCGCCCCTTTTGAGCATTATACCCTCTGCGGTATTTATCCCCCTGCTTACGAGTATATGCTTGGTCAGTGTCTTATCCATGGCCACGGCGCTCCCCCGGTAGCCCGCGCCGGTGTATTTTATATCCAGCATATCCAGCATAGCCTGCACCATACCGTTTTCTCCCGGTTCGCCGTGCAGCGCCATAAATACTATATCCGCCGCCTTACAAAGCTCTATTACGTTTTTGCCTATTGTGCCGTATGGCCTGCTGAGGCTCTCCTCCCTCAGTCTTGAAAGGTCGGGCACCACGCTTTCTATCACATACGGAGGCAGCGGCGTCTTATCCGCAAAAAAGCTCTCAATATCACCGGGCAGCTCCTCCACGCCATAAAACAGATCCACGAGTATGGCGTCCTGCCCCTTTTCCCTGAGCGCGTTGCACACCATGGTACCTGTGGAAAGGGATACCTCCCGCTCCGGGCTCAGTCCCCCGGCCAAAACCAATATCTTCACAAGCGGTCTCCTATCATTTCAAAAAACAAAACAGCTTGTGATATTATATCATACAAACCGTCCCGTGCGAACCTGTGAAGCGTGTCCCCCCATACTCTATGTGTTTTTTACTACTGTAAAAGCAGCTTTTGCAACAAAGAACGCCTGTCCGTTATTCGAGCAGGCGCTCTTTGCTTTTTTGTCAGTATATCCTGTTCATCTTGCTGTGCAGATCATACAGGCTCTGGTCATAGTTTTCGTTATGCGCGGTGGCGTCCTTTATATCCACATCGACTATGTGGTTGTCGTGTATGCCGAGAGCCCTGTTGCGCACGCCCTCGTGTATAAGCTCGACGGCCCTCGCCCCCAGGCGCGTAGCAAGCATTCTGTCTGCGGCAGTAGGCGCGCCGCCACGCTGTATGTAGCTTAGCACTACGGGCTTTATCTCAACATCGGTATGCTCCTGAACAAACTTCGCAAAGTCCTCCGCCTTGCCCGCGCCCTCCGCGATTATCACCATGCTGGTGAACCTGCCCATGAGCTTATTATGCATGAGCTGGCTTGCGGCCTCGCCCCAGTCCCTGGGTGATTCCGGGGTGAGCACTATGTCGGCAGGAGCCGTCATAGCCGACCAGAGTGCAATATCGCCGCATGCCCTTCCCATAACCTCGACTACCGCCACTCGGTCGTGTGAGCGCATTGTGTCCCTTATCTTTTCCATCTCGCCCATGACGTTGTTTACTGCGGTATCGAAGCCTATTGTAAAGTCGGTATAGCCTATGTCGTTATCTATGGTGCCGGGTATCCCCATTACGTTCATGCCCAGCTCCGCAAGTGCCTGCGCGCCGTGGAAGCTGCCGTCGCCCCCTATCACTATGAGCGCGTCCATCTCATATGCCGTCATGAGCTGCATGGCTTTGGCCTGTCCCTCCGGGGTACGGAAAATCTCTGAGCGGGCCGTGCGCAGTATGGTGCCGCCCCGCTGTATTATGCCGTGAACATCTGAGGACTGGAGCTGCTTCACGCGGCCCTCCATCAATCCTTCGTAACCGTGATATACGCCAAGCACGACATCGCCAAAGCTAAGGCCACGCCTCACCACCGCGCGAATGGCGGCGTTCATGCCGGGGGTATCGCCTCCGCTGGTCAGTACGCCTATTCTCATTACCGACATATCAAGCACCTCCGTCTGTGTGATAAGCATAAAAAACTATATTTTGATTATACTACTCATTTATCGCGGCGCACAATCGGCATATATGCCTTTTTGTATTGCAAATCCTTATTTGTTGATATATATTTATACGGTTGGCTAATACCGTTTTTTAATCCCTACTGGAGGTCGTATGCTTAAAAAATACTTTGGCGATATGGGCTTCTGGCGCGTCGCGCTGAAGCTCGCCTTCCCTGTGGCGATGCAAAACCTGCTTACAAGCTCCTTCATTCTGGTAGATACCATAATGGTGGGGCAGCTTGGGGATCTTCCGCTCTCCGCCGTGGGCATGGCGGGTCAGTTCGGCTGGTTTTTGAATATGATAACCTTCGGAATGTGTTCGGGAGCCGCAGTTTTCATATCCCAGTATTGGGGCGCAAAGGACACTGCCGGTATACGCCGCACCTATGGAATAGCTGTGGTCTCAGTATGCCTTATATCCGCGCTGTTTTTCGTAATAGGCCTGCTTTTCCCGGAGGGTGTGGTCAGGATATTCAACCGCGAGCAGGACGTAGTAGAAGCGGGCGCCGCATATCTGCGCATCGCCTGCTGGTCCTACCTTGCCACCGGCGTAAATATGGTATTCTGCATAGTGCTGCGCTCTACCGAGAACGTAAAGCTGCCCATGTATGTGTCTCTCGTCACCACAGTCCTCAACGCATTCATGGACTATGGCCTCATATTCGGCGCGTTCGGTATGCCTGAAATGGGCATACGCGGCGCGGCGCTGGCCACCGTCATATCCGCATGGGCCGGCCCGGTGCTTATACTCGCGGTATCGGCTATACAGCGCAATATGCTCATCTCCCCCATAAAGGAGCTGTTCGGCTTTAATAAGCGTTCCATTGCCGAATACTACGAAAAGGCCACCCCCGTAATAATAAACGAGACCCTGTGGGGCCTCGGAACGCTTCTGTTCAGCGTTATTTTCGCCAACCTCGGCTACCAGTACTACGCTGCCGTAACCATATTCCGCACCTTTGAAAACATCGCTTTCGTATTCTTCATAGGCCTTTGCAACGCCTCCAGCATAATGGTGGGCAAAAACGTGGGCGCAGGCCATATAAAGCGCGCGGTGGAGGATTCCCGCAGGTTCGTGCTGTTCGTCTCCCTTTGCTCGGTACTTACGGGCGTGCTGATAATAATATTCCGCTTCCAGCTTGCCAGCGTCTTCAACCTCAGCGGCAGCATAACCCCGGAGACGCTTAAGCTCACAGCCTCGCTGCTCCTTGTTTACGGCATTGAGCTGCCCGTGCGCAACCTGCCATACATACTTATCGTAGGCACATTCCGCCCCGGAGGAGACACAAAGATAGGCATGAAGCTGGATCTGCTGTCCCTCTGGCTCTGCTCGGTTCCCCTCACCACTCTCGCGGCCTTCGTGTTCAAGCTGCCATTTATCGCGGTGTTCGCCATAATGTACATAGCGGAGGACTATCTGAAGGTTATCCTCTGCGTGAAGTACTATTTCACATACAACTGGCTGCGTCCCGTAACAGATCAGGGCATAAAGGGGCTGGAGGAATTCTACGAAAGCAGGCGAAAAAAGCCGGCGGATCAGTAAGCCCACGCATATAAAAAGCCTTATCCCACCGTGTACGGTCGTACCGCGGGATAAGGCGATTTTATTATTCTGTTTTTTTCTCCTCCTGAAGCTGCTTTTCCAGCGCCGACTGCCTTGCCAGAATGGCGTTGACCTTGTCGTACAGGGCCTCTATCATTATCTCGGTCTTTAGGTTGACCTTATAATCGTTTTCGGCTCTGCGACGATCCTTTTCCTCCTGACGGTTCTGGCTCATCATAATGAGCGGCGCCTGAATAGCCGCCACGCAGGACAATACCAGATTCAGCAGTATGAAAGGATACGGATCAAACGCTTTCAGCGCCAGCACCGCATTGACGATCATCCAAAGCACAAGAACTCCCGTAAAGGAAAAGATAAACGCCCAGCTCCCGGCGAATTTTGCAATGGTATCCGCCGCGCGCTGTCCTAGCGTATACTTTTCCCTCGCGTTTTCCGGCTTGACCGAGATCTGTCTGCCTGCCAGCAGGCTAAGCACCTCCTCGTCGGTCATGTCGTGCCGAATGTCCTCCAGCACCTCTTTAAGCAGTTTTCTGTTTTCCTTCATTACAGCGATCACTCTTTTCCTTTGATTATATCTTATACATCACCCGATCCCGAAACTCCTGAAGCTTGCCGTCGTTCCAGTTGCCGATGGGCCGGTAGTAGCCTGTGATGCGGCTGTAAACATCGGTATGGGCGCCGCAGACGGGGCATATGGGTTGATTGCCCATAAGATAGCCGTGCTTCTGGCAGATAGAGAACGTGGGAGTAAGGGTAAAGTAGGGCAGCCGGTAATTTTCGGTGATCATGCGCACTATCTCGGCGGCACGCTGCCAGTCGGGCAGCGCCTGCTCCGTAAACACATGGAACACCGTGCCTGAGGTATACATCGTCTGGAACTCCTCCTGAGCGTCCAGCGCCTCGATAAGGTCGTCGGTAAAGCTAACCGGCATATTGGTGCTGTTGGTATAATACGGCGTGCCGTTCCTCGATGCGGTTATGATGTCTGCATAACGGGCCTTATCCTCCCGCGCCATGCGGTAGGCGGTGGATTCGGCTGGCGTCGCTTCGAGGTTGTAAAGATGCCCTGTGCTTACCTGATAGGACTGTATGCGCCTGAGCATGTGCCTTAGCACCTCCCTGGCAAAGCGGCGGGTACGAAGGTCGGCAAGGCCGGCGCGGAGCCATGCGGCGTTAAGTCCCGCCTCGTTCATTCCCACTATGCCAATGGTGGAAAAGTGCCTGTCAAAATTCTGTATATAGCGCTTCGTATAAGGGTACATACCCTCGTTCATGAGCTTTGTTATTATGCTGCGTTTAACTTCGAGTGATCGGGCAGCCAGATCCATAAGCTTGTCCAGCCGCCTGTAAAAGTCATTCTCGTCATCGGAAAGGTATGCAAGGCGGGGCAGGTTCAGCGTAACGGCCCCTATGGATCCGCTGTTTTCTCCGCTGCCGAAGAAGCCTCCGGCGTGCCTGCGTAGCAGGGACTTATCCTCAACGTCCCTGAGCATATCCCGGACGTCTGTCTTGCTGAGGCCGCTCTTGTTATAGTTTGCAAAATATGGCGTACCGTACTTTGCCGCCATGCTGAACAGCAGCCGGTTATTGAGCTTATCCGACCAGTCGAAATCCTCATCTATTGCATAGGTGGGTATAGGGTACGCGAGGCCGCTGCCGTTGGCGTCGCCCTCCGTCATTACCTCCATAAAAGCCCGGTTAACGGTATCCATCTCGGCCTGACAGTCGCCGTAGGTGAAATCGGCCTCCCTGCCCCCTATTACGGGGTGCTTACCCTTCATATCCTCCGGCACCGTCCAGTCCAGCGTTATGTTGCTGAATGGGGCCTGCGTGCCCCAACGGCTTGGGGTATTGACGCCGAACACGAAGGTCTCTATGCAGTTCTTTACGTCCTTATAGGGCAAATTGTCGGATTTTACAAAGGGTGCAAGGCAGGTATCGAAGGAGCTGAATGACTGCGCCCCCGCCCATTCGTTCTGCATGACCCCCAGAAAATTTATCATCTGGTTGCAGAGGGAATAAAGGTGCTTGGGGGGTTTGGAGTCTATCTTGCCCATCACGCCGCCCAGCCCCTCTTTTATCAGCTGCTCCAGGGACCAGCCGGCACAGTAGCCGGTGAGCATGGTAAGGTCATGGAGGTGCATTTCGCCGCTTCGGTGGGCGGCGGATATCTCGGCATCGTATATTTCGGAAAGCCAATAATTGGCTGTTATCGCGCCGCTGTTGGAGAGTATCAGCCCACCAACGGAATAGGAGGCAGTGGCGTTTTCCCGCATACGGAGAGTTTTTTCATGGACGTAATTGTTTACCGTTTCCTTGTAGTCCAGTATGGTAGACTTGAGGTTGCGAAGCTTTTCACGCTCCCTTCGGTAGAGTATGTACGCCTTTGCAACGTCGGAGTGCCCCGACTGTATAAGTACCTGTTCGGCGCTGTCCTGTATGGCCTCCACGCTTATGAGGTCGTCCTTTATCTTATCCTCAAAGTCCGCAGTGACCTTCAGCGCTATGAAGTCTATATCGTTGGGATCGCAGGGCTTGTTCAGAGCGCCGAATGCCTTGGCTATCGCCCCGCTTATCTTGGCTATATCGAATTCGGCTACACTGCCGTCCCGCTTTATCACCTTATACATCCGGCTTCCCCCTGAATCCCGTTGAATTTATATTACTATACTATATTTCGTGCCGCCATTGCAAGGACTCGCACAATATATTGTTATGTTTCATATTTCATGGCATGGTCATAAATTTTTATAATTGCGCGGCGGCCTTTGTGGTATAATTCAAGCATGAATGGAAGTATTTTTTCGGATATTATAGCTGTGCTGTATCTCGCGGCATTCATCGCCGCGGGGCAGCTGCTGTCCCGTTGGGTATTCTGCCGCAGCCCTAGGGTAGTGCGCATCACCCTGGGCGCCGCTTTGAGCCTCCTTATGCTCATGTGGCTGCCGGCGCTTTTTTCCTTCGGGCTGGGCTTTACGCTGCTTTCGCAGCTGCTGGCTTTAGCCGTTGCTGCCGCCACAGGCTTCATCTCTGCAAAGAAGGCCGTAAAGCCGCTTATGGCTGTGCGCGAGCCTGAGCTCAGGCCGTATCTCTGCTGCGTGATACCAACTGTATTACTGCTGTGCGGGCTGACGCTGTCGCATACCCTGCCTCATATGCCGGACGGCGGCCTCGGCTCCGGCCAGTGTACCTACGGCGACATGTGCATGCATCTGGGCATAATCTCCTCCATAACACGGCAGGGCTTCTTCCCGCCGGAATACTCCATAATGGCGGGGCAGCCCATGAGCTACCCCTTCCTGTGCGACAGCGTATCCTCCACCTTCTACACCCTTGGCGCGTCGCTGAGGCTCAGCTACATACTTCCCATGATACCGGCCTTTTTCTCGGTAGTATCCGGGGTATACCTTTTCTTCGAGGACTGGTTCAAGCGGGCGGACAAGGCTGTGTTGGCGTTCGTGCTGTTTTTCATAGGCGGCGGCTTTGGCTTTGCCTACTTCATGGACGGGCTGAGGGCAGACCCCTACAACTTTACCCGCATATTTACCGAGTTTTATGAAACGCCCACAAACCTGGTGGGTGAAAACGTGCGCTGGGTAAACGTGATAGCTGATATGCTGGTTCCCCAGAGGGCTACGCTGTTCGGCTGGAGCGTACTTTTCCCCTGCCTGTACCTGCTGCGCCGGGCGGTGTTCGATAATGACGCCGGCCTGTTCCTTCCGCTGGGAATAATGGGCGGCTGTCTGCCGCTTATACATACCCACTCGTTTTTGGCCCTCGGCCTTGTCAGCATACCGTGGTTTCTCAGGGCGGTATATAAGAATAACAGCATAACAAAGTTCGCTTTGTACGGCGTCATCGCGGTAGCTTTGTCGGCGCCCCAGCTTCTCTGCTTCACCTTCCGTCAGGCGGGCAGCTTTCTCACAGTCAACCTCAACTGGGCGAACGACACAGATACCTTTCTCTGGTTTTATGTCAAGAACCTTGGGCTGATATTCATACTGCTGCCCGTGGCATTTATCGCCGCAAAGAATGAGGATAAGGAGACGTGGCTGGGCGTGCTGTTTCTATGGGTACTCTCCGAGATAATACAGTTCCAGCCCAACCCCTATGACAACAACAAGCTGCTGCTTATATGGTTCGCCTTCTGCTGCGGCCTCGTCTCCTCTCTGCTCGTTGAGATATACGCAAGGCTCTCTGATATTAAAGGCCGGCGGCTGCTTGCCGGTATAGTGGTAACAGCCATGACGCTCTCCGGCGTACTTACGCTTGGCCGTGAGGCGGTAAGCCAATATGAGCTTTTCCCAAAGGGCGAGATAGAGGCGGCGGAGTTCATCGACAAAAACCTTCCTGCGGACTGTATAATACTGACCGGCGTTCACCACAACAATGCCGTAGCAGCCCTCACCGGGCGCAATATCGTCTGCGGCTCATCCGCCTACCTCTATTACCACGGCTTTGGCACATACGGCCGCGAGCAGGACGTAGCCTCTATGTTTGAAAATCCTAAAAGCTCCGGAGAGCTGTTTGAAAAATACGGCGTGGACTATATCTACATAGGCATAAACGAGCGCTGCAATTACAGCATATCACCTGAAAGCTTCGAAAACCTTGAAAAGGTCTTTTCAAACGGCACTGCGACATTGTACAGATACAGCCAATAGCAAATGAATAACGGCGCTGCTTATGGGGCAGCGCCGTTATTGTTAGATTAAAAGGGCTTTATCTTTTTTAGCCCGCATAAGCCAGCTCTTCGAACCACTCGCTTTCGGGTACGCCGTCTATCTTCCATGTGAGATAGTCGTACTCATCTTCAGAGGCCTGGATGGTTATCTTTGAGGTGGTGCCGTCCTCTGCCATGAGATCCGCGTAACTTTGCATATCGGTGCCCATTATGAGGAATTTTTCGCCCTTCTTGCCCTCGGCGGTGCTGCCGTCGCCCATGGTGAGCTTCAGGCCGTCGCGGCTGAGCTTGAGGGCGGAATAGTCCCACGCCTCGGAGAAGTTCTGGTATACTACGGTGTAATCGCTGCTGCGCACGAAGGCAAAGTCGTCGCCGGAATCGCCGGTAGAGAGCATAAAGTCGCAGGTAGCACCGTGAGTACCCAAAATGTCTATGGTAGTCTCTACGCTTACGCCGCCGTTACCGTAAACGCTCTGCACCGTGCCGGTGATAAAGGCCTTCTTTAACTCTCCGTTATGCACGCGGTATACGAAGGTGACGTAATCGTCGGAGGCCGCGTCGCCGGTGACGTAAAGCTCAGTGTAGCCGTCTCCAACGACGGTATCGCCCACGTGTATGCAGCTTTCGTCAAGGCCGAGTGGGCCCAGTTCATCGGTGCTTTCCTTGCCGTTTATATTGAATTTTACGGTCACATTGCCGTCCTTATCCTGAACCACGGTGAATTTGACGGAATCGGCCTTGCCGTCGGCGGAGAGGGAGTCCTCGCTGTTAAGCTTTACGTCCTTCCACTGGTATATACCCAGCTCGTTTTCGTTTACGGCTGCTGTTACGCAGTACTTGAACTGGCCGGCAGTATCGCACTTTTCAAGGGTGAATACCATTCCGCCCAAGCGCTCGCCGCTGCCTAAATAAAGCCCGGTGCTCACCTTTACGGCGCTGCCGTCAGGTGTGATGCCATCTATCCTGGCTATTGTATCGCCCATATCGGAGGGGGCGAGTCTGTAAGCCTCTGCAGAATCGGTGAAGGTCACGGACTCGGCGAAGGAAACGGCTATCTTCGGAATACTGCGGTCGCCGCCAAAGGCAGCGGCAGCGTAATCTTCCATTGTGGAAGCGGGCACTGTCACATATCCCTGTTCGTCGGTAGTGACGGTAGGCTCCGCAGTTTCCGGCTCTATGCTCATGCCCCAGTTCACGCCGGTAAGGTACAGCACAGACCATATGAGGTCTTCGCTCTTGGCGTCGTATTTGGTATCGCTGTCTATGCCTATGGAGCGAACTATGGAGTCCATTATGGGCAGCATGGCGTTTATATTCCTTCCGTCTTCCTCGGATATAAACTCGCCGGTGCCATCTGCTTCGGTGGACGCAGTCTGGCCGCCCTCGGTACCGGGAGTTACGGGATCCATGGCGGTCTCCTTGGGCGCGCAGGCCGCGGCGCACAGCATTACGGCAATTATTACAGCTAAAAGCTTTTTCATTGTTTCCTCCTTAACAAAAAGCAAAAGATGAAGGGGACACCTTCATCCTGCATTATAGCACCCTAAGCGGCGGCAGTGTTTTAATAATCCGTTAAGAGTTGGGCAGCTTTTCTATCGCCTTTTTGAACTGCACCGAGAACAGTATGGCGGTGAAGGTCACGGCGATAAGATCCGCGGCGGGCTCCGCCAGATACACAGCCATGGCCTTATCCGCCGGGAAAAGGGCGGGCATTAGGTATATGAGGGGCAATAGCAGCACGAATTTGCGCACCACCGCAACAGCTATGGAGGACCTTGCGCTGCCTATGGCGGTAAAGGTCATCTGGCAGGCTACCTGTATGCCGAACATGAACATCACCGCGAAGTAGCGCCGCATTGCCGCCTGTGTAAATGCCGCAAGCTCCGCGTTTGGGGTGAAAAGGCCCGTAAAGGCTTGCGGGAACAGCATTATTATGAGCCACAGCACCGTGGCATATATCAGGCTGGATCTTAGCAGCAGCTTGAAAGCGCCGCGTACCCGCTTGGCATCCTTTGCGCCGTAGTTGTAGCTCACTATGGGCTGTGCGCCCTGGCCCAGGCCCTGAAGGGGCAGCATGGCGAACATATTGATGCTGGAGAGTATAGTCATGGCTCCCACAGCTATGTCGCCGCCGTATTTAAGCAGCGACGTATTAAAGCTTACGGATATTATGCTTTCGCTGGACTGCATTATGAAGGCCGCAAGGCCCAGCGCGAGGCAGGGAAGTATGACCCCGGCCTCAAGGCGCATATTTTCCTTTTTGAGCCGCAGTATGGTTTTTTCGCCCCTAAGAAAGAGCAGCACCCATAAGCAGGATATGCACTGGGAAATGACCGTGGCCAGCGCCGCGCCCCGCACCCCCATATCAAGGCCGAATATGAACACGGGGTCAAGGATTATATTGGATACGGCACCTATCAGCACGGTGTACATGCCGGTCTTGGAAAAGCCCTGGGCGGTTATGAATGCGTTCATGCCGAGGGTGAGCTGCACGAATATCGTCCCGAGGGCGTATATGTCCATGTACCCTGCGGCAAAGCCTATGGTATCCGGGCTCGCGCCAAAGGCGAGAAGCAGGTCCCTATCCCATATCAGGAGCGCCGAGGTGAGTATAGCCGATATTATTATCTGCAATATAAAACAGTTGCCGAGTATGCGCTCTGCGGCGCCGTTGTCGCCGCGGCCCATGGCGATGGATGCCCGGGGAGCGCCGCCCATGGATACGAGGGCCGCGAAGGCGGATACTACCATTATGATGGGCATGCACACGCCCAGGCCGGTCAGCGCGAGAGAGCCGCCCTCCGGCATGTGGCCTATATATATCCTGTCTACGATATTGTAGAGCATGTTGATTATTTGGGCTACTACGGAGGGTACCGCAAGTTTAAAAAGCAGCATGCCCAGAGGCTCCGTGCCGAGGTATTGATTGTTCTTTTCCATAGTTCAGTTCTCTTTTTCTCTTTAAATACACAAATAATTATATTCCCAAGTCTGCCGCTGTCAAATAAAGTTCCAATTTGGGAGCATCGAAAAAGCCCGTAATACGGCGCTTTTTTAAGTATGTGCAGAGTCTGTCCACACAACTTTCACAATTAATGAATTGTTAATTTGATTTAAAGCGCATTACGTATTACAATGCAAGATAAGCCATATATGGCATAATGAGGAGTAGAGTGCGATGGAAAGCATACCCGCCGAGAAGAAAACGACCGGGCAGAAGCCCATAATTGACCTTCGCAGCGTTACCAAGGTATACCGGGTTGGAAGCGTTGACGTCCATGCCCTGAGGGGAATAGACCTGCAGATAATGCCCGGGGAATTCTGCTGCATAATAGGCCGAAGCGGCAGCGGCAAATCCACCCTTTTGAACATGCTGGCGGGGCTTGAGCCCGTGACCAGCGGCGAGGTAGTCATAAACGGCAAGCACCTTGAAAGAATGAACCAGTCCGAGCTTATACTTTTCCGGCAGAAGTACGTGGGGTTCATATTCCAGTCCTTCAACCTCATGCCCTACTACACGGCCCTTGAAAACGTGGCGTTTCCGTTGTCGTTTCGTGGGGTGCCCTACGATAAGCGCATGAGGCTGGCACGGAAAGCGCTGAAGGACGTTGGCCTTGAAAGCCACATGAACCACATGCCGGGGCAGATGTCAGGCGGGCAGCAGCAGCGCGTCGGCATAGCGAGGGCGCTGGTCACGGACCCGGACATAATATTTGCCGATGAGCCTACCGGCAACCTCGACTCCAAGACGTCGGACGATGTGATGCACAGCATGTGCGAGACGGTAAAGAGCCACGGCAAGACCTTCATAATGGTCACCCACGACCCCAATATGGCGGCATATGCGGACAAGGTAATAAACATACTGGATGGGCGCATAACGGATATATACTTCAATCGCCACGAAACCGTAGGCGACAAGGCCGAGATTCGGGAAGAAATAAAGAAAGAAGCTTAACACGGAGGAAAACAATGAAGCGCGTTATTACTATAATACTTGCCATGGCTATGACACTGTCGATATGCTCGGTTGCGTATGCAGATGATCCCCAAAAACCTACCAGCAAAAATATAACAATTACACCGGGGGCATCTTCTTTTAAGGAAAATTCTGGGACAGTTAATATGTCCTTTAATGTAGAGAACAACTCTGACATTCCAATTACATTAGCAGCTATACAACCGTCTGGCGGCTTTATAGTTTCAGCGACTGCTTCAGATGCAACGGCGGCTGATAATGGCGGTATCGTTGCAATACCTCCAAAAAGTAAAAAGGTGATAAATGTTACAGCTACTACTGCAAATAGTGACGCTTCGGCTGGAACATTGAATTTCCTATTTAGCTATAAAACCGGTGATGCTTATGACGTAGTTTCCGTATCGGTAGGCGATTTCTCCATCGTCCGCGCCCCTTCCGCTACCGAAGCGCCCAAGAAGGAGGACAGCGAGTTCCGTATCCGCACATCAAGCGTTGACAGCAACGGCGTGTGCGTGCTTACGCCTTCAGGCGATTACGGCGACCAGCTGGAGGTGCGGCTGCCCCTTACCTGCACCAACGGCTATGTGTATGACCTCAAGGTAACGCCGGTACTCAGCAACGACATAGAGAAGTTCCCCTTCGATATAGATCTGGTGGACTATACCCTTTCATACCCCGGCTCCATAGGCAGGGGGCAGGTGGTGGAGTTCCTGTATCATCTGCGTCTGAGCAAGAAGGCTACCGTAGGCGTAAAGCAGGTGGACTTCAACGTCACCTACCGCAATGACGAGGGCGACCTCAAGAGCGGCACGGTGAGCCTTTTCGTAAACGTCCGCAAGGGCCTGTCGCCCACCAGCGACAAGGATACCACCACCTCGGTGCCGAAGCTTATAATCGAAAGCTACAAGCTCAGCTCGGACAAGATATACGCGGGCGAGACCTTCGATCTGGAGTTCACCATAAAGAATACATCCGACAGCACCAACCTGCAAAACGTGCAGATACACATAAAGGACGCGGGCGAAACGGCGACCATAGTTCCCGCCAGCGGCGGCAGCAATACGCTGTATATATCCAAAATAGGCAAGGGTCAAAGCAGCAGCCAGAAGGTATCCCTCCAGACCGCGCCCGACGCGACGGCAAAGGCATATACCCTCAATGTGGATTTCAGCTATGAATCCGCCAGCACCAACGCGGCCCATACCGCAAACGAGACCATAGCCGTGCCCATACTGCAAAAGATCAGGCTGAAGTGCGACGAGCCTACGGTATATGACGATGTGTCCTATCTGGATTCAAGTACCAGCATGTCCATCAAAATGTACAACATGGGCCGCTCCAGCGTTTATAACTGCATCGTCGACGTGGAGGGGAATGGCCTCAAGCTTGAAGAGAGCTACTTCGGCGGCACCCTCAGCGCCGGCTCCACCCTTGCGGCAGATATATCCGTAATACCGTCTGAGGCAGGGGATATACAGGGCACCGTAGTAATATCCTACGAGGATGTATACGGCGAGCCCGGCGAGGAGCGGCTTCCCTTTACGCTCCACGTGGAGGACCCAAATGCCGGTATGGAAAACATGGAAGGCATGGAGGGCATGGGAGGCGAAGGCATGGAAGGCGGCATGACAGACCCCGGCATGGAGGGCGGCTCCAAGGGCTTCCCCTGGTGGGGCTGGGTTATAGGCGCGGGCGCGTTGGGCGGAGGCGGCTTCTTCGGCTTCAAGAAGCTCAAAAAGCGCAGGGCGCGCAGCCTGGAGGACGATGTTTAAATGCGTTTTACCGATATTTTAAGGACCGCCTTCATGAACCTGTGGCGGAGAAAGCTTAGAGCCGTGCTCACTGTGCTGGGCATGGTCATCGGTGTTTCCTCTATAGTCGTCATGATGAGCCTCGGCATAGGCATAAAAAAATCCACAATGGAGAGCTATGCCAGCATGGGCAGCCTTACAAATATTACCGTCAGCCGCTGGAGCTATAAGGAAACCGCCACGGGCGGCACCAACACCGAGAAAAAGCTGGACAAAAAGGCGGTCGAAACTATCAAAAAGATACCCGGCGTAAAAGCCGTTATGCCCCAGATACAGACCTACGGCATACTTAAAAGCGGCAAATGGATGGCCGATTGCAGCATACTGGCTATAGACAGCTCCGTAGCGGAGGAGTTCGGTTTGGAGCTTTCGGAGGGCCGCTACCCCAAGTACAAGCGCGGCAGCTCCAGCTATGAGATGGTGCTCAGCCAGGACGTGCTCAACTGGTTTTACGACCCCAATACCGGCAAGCAGGCGGTGGATCGCGATGGCAACCCCAAGGTCACAATGGAGTCAAAATTCCAGCTCACCTTCGACTATAACAACGTTTACAACAATAATAATCCGGTTTTGCCGGGCGACGGCGATAGCCAGCCGGCCCCCGGCAAGACCTACCGCGTAGACCCCATAGGCATCGTATCCCCAAGCAACAACGAGTTTTCGTGGTACTGCCTTATGGATATAGAGGCGGTGCAGAAGCTCGCCAAGGAAAACAGCGACTATATGCAGCTTGATACCAAGAATTACAACCGCGTAATGGTAAAGTGCGAAAGCACCGACGCCGTATCCGAGGTGAAGGCCGCCATAGACGAGATGGGGTACGGCACCAGTTCCCTTCAGGACGCACTTGAGCAGGCTGAAAAGCAGATGCAGCAGATACAGTACCTGCTGGGCGCCATAGGCGGCGTATCGCTGCTGGTCGCAGCCATAGGCATAATGAACACCATGATGATGAGCATATACGAGCGCACCAAGGAGATAGGCATAATAAAGGTGCTGGGCTGTCGTATGGACAACATAGCGGAGCTGTTTCTCACCGAGGCTGCCTATATAGGCTTCTTCGGCGGCGCTGCGGGCTTGGGCATAAGCTACGGGCTTTCCGCAGTGATAAATCACTTTGTAGGCGATAGCGGATTCAAGAGCATAATACCCTTTTATCTTGCGGTAGGCGCAGTGCTCTTCTCTGTGACTGTGGCGATGCTCTCCGGCCTTTATCCGGCCATCAGGGCAATGCGGCTGAGCCCACTCAATGCAATAAGAAACGAGTAAAGGAGAAATCTTATGAAAAGCGTAAAGCCGGGCAGAGGGCCTTCCGGGATGAAATTTATTGGCTCTGTATTCGCAATAGTATTCGGCATATTCTGGACGATCATGGCGGCACGTATGGGCGCGCCGGCGTTTTTCCCCATATTCGGCGTAATTTTCATAATAATGGGCATAGTGCAGGCTGCCTACAACTACAAAAACGCCACCGGCAAAAACCGCTACTCTTCCTTCGACATAACCGAGGACGGCGAGGAGCCTGACCCGCTCGAGCAGCGCTTTGGCGGCACCGAATACCGTGACGATACTGCGCAAAAGAGCAGCTTTACCACCTCATCCTTCTGCCCCTACTGCGGCAAGGGTGTGGACGGTGACTTTGAGTACTGCCCAAAGTGCGGCAAGAGGCTGCCCAAATAGCAGCCTCAACAGCTTACAGAGATAATATTTGAATCAGACTGAGCAGACCCGCAGTATAGCTGCGGGTCTGCTGTTTTTTTACTTGCGGTGCGCCTGTATGGCGCGGTCGATGAAATTCCCGGTGCCTTCGCCTCCGGCAAGGTCTATATTGTCGTTTATTTCCCCGCCGCCGGAATATACCTTGCCAAGGCCGCCCAATATACTATCAGAGCACTTGTAAAAATGCTCGGTTATGTAACCCTGAAGCTTGTTTACGAGCTGCTGCGCCGCATCTCCTGCAGGATCGGTATCCTTTATTGCGCCGAACTCCGCCATTATATCCATGAGCCCCTGATTTAGCTCGTCCCGTTCCGCGCTGCTCCTGTCCTTATCCTTCTCCTGAAACTCCTTGTACTCCCTGGTATTGCCGTAGGCTTCCTTTGCCTTTCTCGCGTACTCGTCTATCTTGGACGTATCGAATGCCTTAAAACTCAAATTTCTCACTCCTATCGCTTTTATTCCACGGGCGAAGTCGATCAGATTGTCAAGATGCTCCCGCTTCAGCTCAAGCAGCTTTATCTGCTGTTCAAGAGCTTTCCGTCTGTCGAAGCCCGAGCTGTTCATGATACTCTTTATCTCCTTCAGAGAAAATTCCAGCTCGCGGAAAAGCAATATAGCCTGAAGCCGCTCCAGCGCCGCATCGTCATACAGCCTGTACCTGGCCCCCGTCACCTCGGTGGGCTTCAGCAGCCCTATGGTGTCGTAATAATGCAGTGTGCGCACGCTCACACCGGCCAATTTGCTTACTTCCTTTACCGTCTTCATCTTCTCAACACCTCCCGTGCGAATACAGCATAACGTATTACGCAGCGTCATGGTCAATAGCAAAAAATAAAAAACCGGGTAAAAATTTTTGCCCGGTTTTTTATCCGTCAATTACAGCCCCAGCACTTCCCTGTAAGCATATACCCCGGGCTTTTTGCCCTGAAGGAACAGTATCCCATCCAGCGCGCCCTTGGCAAAGGTGCCGAAATCATACGACCTGTGGGTTATCTCTATACGCTCTCCCTCCATGCCGAATATTAGGGTATGTGTACTGGAGATGTCCCCCGCCCTTACGGAATGGTAGCCGATATGATCCTTTTCGCGCAGTCCCCTGCCCTTGCGTCCGTAATCCGCAACATCTGCGAGCTTTTCGCCGCGGACGCCTGCGATGATCTCCCCCAGCTCCTTTGAGGTGCCGCTGGGGGCGTCCAGCTTCTTGTTATCGTGCATTTCGATTATCTCGATATCCGATTCGCCGCCTATGGACTCTGTGAGCATACGCGCTATCTCGTATACCAGATTAACGGCCTTTGACGTGTTGTGGGCGATGAGTATGGGGATGGCCTTGGCGCACTCATCAAGCTCAGCCATCTGCTCCTCTGTAAAGCCGGTAGTGCCCAGCATAAGGGGTTTTCTGTACTTTACACAAGCCCGTGCCACTTCCATGGCGCCCTCAGTGGTGGAAAAATCAACTACGCCGTCGCTCATGGCAACTACCTTTTCCACGTCGTCATAGGTGTTTGCGCCTACGAAGTCTGTCTTTGCGGCAACGCTCATGTCACAGCCTATGTAGTCCCTGCCCTTGGGGCCTATGCCGCCCACGATCTCAAAATCGCCGGACCGCTTCAGCGCTTCTCTAGTCACAAGCTTGCCCATTTTTCCCCTCGGCGCACTTATCGCCAGCTTCATAAACTCATACCCTCCGTTTTTATTTTTTATACTACTTCTATCGCATGCTCTCCCTTGGCCTTTATGCAGCCTATTATGGCAGCATCAGGCGTATGAGCCTTTATATCGTCCAAAAGCCTGTGGGCCTGATTTTCCGGCAGGCTTATAAGCAGGCCGCCGGAGGTCTGCGGGTCAAACAGTATATCGGACACCGCCCTGTTTACCGTCTCGCATATGCTTACCTTGTCCTCTATGAATTCCCTGTTGCGATATGCGCCCGCAGGAATTATGCCCATGTTGGCAAATTCCAGCGCGCCGGGAAGTATAGGTACCGCGTCCGCCTTTATCTCAGCAGTAAAGCCGCTGCCCTCAGCCATCTCCCGGACGTGGCCCATAAGGCCGAAGCCGGTTATATCAGTGCAGGAATTCACCTCATATTTCAGCATGGATTGCTGCGCCTTTGCGTTGAGGGCGGTCATGGCAGCTATAAGGGACTTTTCGTACTCTCCCGAAAGGAGCTGTGCCTTTGCGGCGGTAGTGAGCACTCCACTGCCTATAGCCTTTGTAAGTATGAGAAGATCGCCCTCCTTTGCTGAGGAGTTGGAAAGCACCTTATCTGGTCTTACAAATCCTGTCACGGCAAGCCCGTATTTCGGCTCCGGGTCCTCTATGGTATGGCCGCCGCAGAGTATGGCGCCCGCTTCCAGCACCTTATCGGCGCCGCCCGCAAGTATTGCCTTTATGGCGTCCTGAGGCAGCTTCTTTGACGGAAAGCAGAACAGGTTGAGCGCCAGCTTGGGCGTACCTCCCATAGCGTATATGTCGCTTAGGGCATTTGCCGCCGCCACCTGTCCGAAGGTGTACGGGTCGTCCACCATAGGCGGGAAAAAGTCCACGGTCTGTATTATGGCCGTGTCGTCGTTTATCTTATATACCGCCGCATCGTCAGCCGTATCAAAGCCGACTATAAGCTTCGGATCGGAATTTTTCGGAAGAGTGGAAAGCATCGCGTCCAGTACCCCCGGACCTATCTTAGCCGCTCACCCCCCGCAGGAGGTCATAGTAGTCAAGCGCACGTCGTTGGACATTATTTAGTACGGTTCCTTTCGCATTCTAATAGCATTATACACCAATATGGTATATTCCAACAAATATAATTATAAAATACGCGAAACAATAAAAGGCCCCGCATATGGGGCCTTTTGTTGCAGTCGGGGATAACTGAAATTCAGTTGGGTGGGGAAAAACGTTAAATGGCACTTGTTTTTTCTTGTAATTTATTATAATATAAAATACAGCATAAGTAAAATGAATGTTTCTATAAAGCAGTATGAGCATTTTTCATTTCTAAAAGGAACGGAACATCAGGTATGGATATAAAAAAACTTGAAGTCCTTCTGAAAGTCATAGAGACCAAGAGCCTTACCGCCGCCGGAAACCAGCTTGGCTTCACCCAATCCGGCGTCAGCCACCTTATCAAAACCATAGAGGACGAATTCGGCTTCCCGGTGCTGATACGCGGCAAGGGCGGAGTGCGGCTGACCGAAAATGGCCGGGCGCTGCTGCCTGCCATACGGGAGATACTAAATGCCAACGACCATATGGACCAGATAGTTGCCAACATCCGCGGTATGAGCTTCGGCAGGCTTCGCATAGGCACTTTTGCCAGCGCGTCTGTGCTGTGGCTCCCAAAGATAATAGAAGAATTCAGCCATGACTACCCCGGTATACAGATAGAAATAATCGTAGGAGGCAACGACTCCCTTATAAGTCAACTTGACGAATCCTGCATCGATTTCGCCATAATGAGCAACCCGCCTCAGGGCTATGAGTGGATACACCTTGCCTCAGACCGCATGCTCGTGCTGCTTCCCCCCGGACACAGACTGGTAGACAAGGACAGAGTTACCCTCGACGAGATTGATGACGATCCCTTCATACTCTCCAACGAGGGCTTTGACTACGATGTTTCACAGATAATCAAAGGCAGCGGCATAACCCCCCGCCTCTCATTTTCCACCATGGAAAACCGCGGCATAATCGCCATGATACAGCACGGTCTCGGCGTGACCGTGATGCCGGAAATGGTGTTGGACAGTCTTGAATCCAACGTAATAACCAAAGAGCTTGCTCCCTGTGAATACCGTCACATGGGTATAATAGTAAAATCCGTCAATACCGCATCGCTGGCGGCCAAGACCTTTATCTCCTACGCTAAGCGCATAATAAGCGAGCTTGGCACATACCCGCCGATAGATGGAGAATTAAACGCATAAAAAAACAGCCTGCGGTATCGGGCGGTGTTCATAAAACAGTTAATCCGACCTATGGTTGCAATCATAGGTCGGATTGTTTTCTACACATAATTCAAACTTGCTGGCAGCGAACGGTTTGTTAAAACCGCTTGCGGACGGCAAGTCCACAGGGGATAGTCGCTTTAGTGGCGCAAGGGGGTGTAGCCACCTTGACGGAACAAGGTAACGCAACATTCTCGGTCATGCAGTTTTCTTCTGCTGATGGAGAATGAAGCTCGACAGGACGCACGATACTCCCGACAGGAGAGTATAGAAGTGCGCCCTTTTGTCCGGAAAGTATTTTACAGCATCCCGGCAAACCGGAAGTTATATGCCGCAAATCACAAAGTAACTAAATTCATTGAAATTTTCATCAACCCAGCTCTTGAGTTCCGTAATCAACTCGTTGAGTATGCCACTTTCGCTTTGAGCATTGCTTTGGATAACTTCCCATTTTTCTTTATCAATTATTGTGACACCATAGTAATCAAAATCCGGGATGATCCTGAATAATTCCAGACTGTCCATCAAGTCCATGTGCAACAGCAATGAATCTTCTTTCCAGAAAACATCTTTGTAGTGTGCGTTATGCTGTCCCTTTTGAAACTCAAAATAACAAGAACCACCTGTTTGTTTTCGCTGTTTTTCATTGATAAAGAATTTCATATCATCACCTATAGTCGAGTAGACTTACACCTCACAATGTAAGCCCCTCACAGAACCGTACGTGCGGCTTTCCCGCATACGGCTCTTCATAATAATATTTACAGTTTCAAAACAAGCTGACATAAATCTTTGGCATTGCCAATGGATAATATTTCAGCATTTCAATGAATCCTTCTCTTGTATAACTCTTTCTGTCACTTCGTCTATTCAGCACCTTAAACAGAAGTTCTCTCACTTGTTGTTTGTAGTTTGAAATCATTCTGCCATTAAAACTTATGCCATAGTACCTATAATGACCTATTAGTTTCAGATTTAGCATACCCATTAGTTTCTTTAGCGGTTGGTCTCTATTCGCATATAACCATACCTTGATGTCTCGAATTTTCTGTCTGAATTTCTTAGAGCTTGTCTTTGGCATTATATATGGCATACCTTTGCGTGAACGCCCACAATAGAATGTGAATCCCAGAAAATCAAATGTTTGTAATCTGATACACTCACCGATCTTTTGCTTTGCCCTTGCAATATAAGCACCGCTTTGTAAGAGACGACTTTTACTATCTTCTAATTGCAAACCGAACTTTTCCATTCGTTCTTTAAGAAGCTTGTAGTAATTCTCTGCTTCCCATTTATATTGAAATCCTGCAACAAAATCATCTGCATATACAATCAAAAAGTTATCACCCTTGCATTCCTTGGTAATAATAAACTTATACCAAAGTGTCAATACATTATGCATATATATGTTTGCAAGGATTGGACTTATGATATTACCCTGTGCTGAACCTTCTTCATTCAACATCAGTTCGCCATCATCTAACACTCCCACTTTAAGGTACTTCTTAACCAGACCGATTATGTTAGGGTCTTTGATATAGAGATGGAGAAACTTGATAATCCATTCATGTTTCATGTGGTCGAAGAAGCCTTTGATGTCAGCGTCCACAATATAACATATCTTCGTATTGTTTAAGCTCTTATACAGTTCTTTTATTGCGTTATGGCACCCTCGATTTGGTCTGAATCCGTACATGCAGTTCAGAAATCTCGGTTCATAGATAGCTTCCAGTATCTTCTTTAATGCTAATTGGACTATTTTGTCCTCATAGCACGCAATTCCTAATGGTCGAAGTTTTCCATTGCTTTTAGGGATATATACCCTAATTGATGGCTGTGGTTTGTATGATTTTCTTTTCAGTCTTTCTACCAAGTCATCTATGTTTTGCTCCAGATTTCTCTCGTACTCTTTCTTAGTAATCTCATCAACACCGACTGCTTTGTTTCCGTCTAATTCTTTGTGACATTGCAAAAGCATTTCTTTATTGATTAAATGATACAACGATGTGAACTCTGGTCTCGGCGAATTTGCCGATATTTCTGCTATTCTTTCTAATTTCGTTTCCATCAATACCTCCGTCCCTGAGTACGGTTGATGTGTCCTCAGAAAGACCATTATTATGTAGCTCCCTTTCCTCCGTTGGCATTACCCAACTTCTTCAGTACTATGAAGCTATCCGACTGCCTACTGTTCTTTTGACATTCTCCTATTTTGCAGTTGTTTGCCATACTTGCAATGGCAAGAAACAATAGGCTCTCCCCAGTTGACTGAATAATCACAATGTAAAACATAAAGTGCTCTTTGACCCCGCAGAAGCAAACCATTTCTCACCAATTCGAATTGATTTGTATTGCTTTCCGTCGAAATTAGAACGTCAGCCTTCTAAATGTCAAAATTTCGAGGCTCAATCACACTCTCTATTTTCTCGCTGTCTACGCTTAGCAACTACCATTACTAGCAGCCACCCAAGACTCACTACTGGCGGTTGGTTAGACCTTACCAGACAGGCATTCCACCTGCTAGACTACTCGCCCTTATCTGGGCGCACAATCCCGATTTGTATATCTTGTCGGCCCCATATTATCATATAACAGGATAAGATACAAGAGCAGCCACAGCAGTGCAAACTACTGTGGCTGTTAGTTGTTTTACGGACACCGCCCAATTGGCAGGCTATCTCTTTTTGATAAAAAATCAATAATTCTCCTCGCGCACCTCGAAGTAGCTCCTGGGATGGTTGCATACGGGGCATATCTCGGGAGCGGCCTTGCCCACTACTATGTGGCCGCAGTTACGGCACTCCCACATGCGCTCTCCCGCTTTTTCAAATACAGCGTTCGTTTCGACGTTGTTAAGCAGGGTGCGATAGCGCTCCTCATGGGTCTTCTCTATTCTTCCAACCGCACGGAACTTTTCTGCAAGCTCTTTAAAGCCTTCTTCCTCCGCTTCCTTTGCAAAGGTATCGTACATGTCGGTCCATTCGTAATTTTCGCCCTCTGCAGCCGCCTTAAGATTCTGGGCGGTATTGCCTATACCATCCAGATACTTAAACCACAATTTTGCGTGTTCTTTCTCGTTTTCGGCAGTCTTGAGGAAAATCGCGGCTATCTGTTCATAGCCTTCCTTCTTTGCAACGCTTGCAAAATAGGTGTACTTATTCCTTGCCTGGGATTCGCCCGCAAAGGCGGCCATCAGATTTTTCTCGGTCTTTGTACCCTTAAGCTCCATTTGTGTTATCTCCTTTATGCTAATTATTATATTAAGAATGATTCTTAATCTTATTATATTCTTTTTGCCATACCTGTCAATATCTTTTGCATATTTTATTTTTGCCCCTCGTATGTTATTTTATCCCGCGTGGGATCCGTGTATCATTTACCTAAAAGGAAGCATAAAAGCAGACGACAAAAAGAACGCCGACAACGCATAAAAGCATAATGCTGAGACTGGTTTTAGGCGTTATTCTAATTCCACAATCCACATCAAATCATTTTGTATGAAAGAGAATTTTTCTACTGTTCTTCTGTTTCCGCCGTCTCCTCAATATAGCCGTCCGGTTGGGGTATCTCGGCAGGTATTTTTGAAGCATCGTCCACAAAGGTTATCCTGCCCTTGCCATTCTCAACGCGAGCTTCCGGCTTGCAGCTGCCGACAGCGTACATATTGGAATGCTGCTCGGTTATGAAAAGTCCAGTTGCCTCGCTGCCGCCGGCGGCATTTATGCTCACAGCACCTTCAATTGCGAATTCATAAATTTCAGCGCCGTGATACCTGCCGCGATTTTCTACGGTAAGCGCAGAGCCGTCCGCCATTGAAAGCTGTCCATCGCATTTCAGTGCATTGTAGTTTTCATCGGTATACGCCGCAAGGGACGCGCCCTTTTCCAGAGTTATATCCGATCTGGAGTTGACTCCGCCCAGTACTCCCTCCCCGGATACGCTGGCTCCGGCCTTTATTGTTATATCCTCGGCGTCTATTCCCCGGCCGTTGCTGCCCTTACATACAAGGCTGCTTCCCTCGGATACGATAAGCTCATCGGCGCAGAGTATCCCGTCCGACACGCCTATTATGTTGGCGTTTTCGCCGCCTATCTCAGCTGAACCAAGGCAGCCGATAGCCGTTGATCCGCTGTGTACCGTAATATCGTTGAGCGTAAGCTTGCAGCCCTCGTCAAGGCGTATTATGCAGTCCCCAGTGCCGCTTAGGGTATAGCCATTGCCATCTATCGTAATGGAACCCCGCTGTGCAGTAAGCTTGAGCATGGTATCCTCCATGCTGAATGAAGCCGCAAGCACGGCCGTGTCGTTCTCGCCGTATTTGAAGAAGGCCTCAAGATCCGCCGCGGACAATATTGAACTGCCGCTAAGCGGGTCAGTCAGGTCTATCCTTTCATTGTTGGCGGAACAGCCTATGAGCAAAAGTGTCATAGCCGCCAATATGGCTGTTATAATCGTTTTCTTCATCTATCCCGCTCCTTTACATCGGCCGGAAAATGGCCATTATGCGTTCCGCGGCACGCATGCCGTCCACCGCGGCACTTACTATTCCTCCGGCGTAGCCCGCTCCCTCGCCTACGGGGTATAACCCCTTCATGCGGGTAGCACAGCCCTCCTCGTCGCGCTGTATGCGAACCGGGGAGCTGGTGCGGCTCTCTACCGCAGTAATAACCGCATCGTCCATATCAAAGCCCTTTAGTCTTCTTCCGAACGCCGTTATTCCGGCGCGTATTCCTTCCGACACAAAGTCCGGCAGACACTGGTACAGGTTGCTTCTGCACACGCCTGGCCGGTAAGTAGGCTTTACGCTGCCGAAGGCCTTAGGGGTAGCCTTCCTCAAAAAGTCGCCGACGCGCTCCGCAGGGGCGGTAAAATCCCCGCCGCCGGCGTAATACGCAGCCCGCTCTATTTGCTCCTGAAAGTCCAGCCCACCAAGGGGGCCGACTGTATAATCCCTGCTGTCTACCTGAACAACTATGGCCGCATTGGAATTCTGCTCATCGCGTGCATGGCGGCTCATGCCGTTTGTCACCACCTGCTCAGGCCCGGACGAGGACGCCACCACCACGCCGCCGGGACACATGCAGAAGCTGTAAACTCCCCTGTTTCCAGCCTTATCCGCAAGATGGTACTCCGCCGCGCCCAGCCTCGGGTGCGATGCAAACTCGCCGTACTGTGATTTGTCTATAAGCTCCCTTGGGTGTTCTATGCGTACACCCACAGCGAAAGCTTTGGGTAAAAGCTCAAGCCCTATATCGTACAGCATATGGTAGGTATCCCGTGCGCCCTGGCCTGTAGCCAATACGCATGCGGCGCAGGGTATCCTTTCCCTCTCGCCGTTCTTTTCCACGGTTACAGAGGTTATATTATCTCCGCTGTCCTTCTCCAGGCCCACGAGCTTAGCAGAAAACCTCACATCGCCGCCCATGCGCACTATATCCTCGCGTATGCTTCTCACCACTTTGACCAGTATATCCGTGCCTATGTGCGGCTTTGCAAGCAGGCGTATCTCTTTCGGCGCTCCATGATCCGCAAGTATGTCTATCACGTCGTGAGCACGGCTGTCCTTTATGCGTGTGGTAAGTTTGCCGTCCGAAAACGCTCCTGCCCCTCCTTCTCCGTACATGAGGTTGCTGTCCTCCCTGAGCCTCCCGCCGTTCCAGAAGACATCGACATCGAGGGTACGCCTTTCTATTGGCTCGCCGCGCTCTATCACTATTGGCTTGTAGCCGTGCTTCGCCAGCGTATACGCCGCAAAAAGCCCGCCCGGACCCATGCCCACTACTATGATAGGCTTATCCAAGGGTATGCTGCCGGTGGCCACCTCGCGTATTTCCCGTGCCTCCGCCTCGCATACCATGGGCAGGCCGCGCTTTAATATCCGCCTTTCGTCCCTGGGCTCAAGGCTTATCTCTACGGTGTATATGAAGCAAATATCGTTTTTTTTGCGTGCATCGAGGGAAATGCGCTTTATCGCAAGCCCCTTTACGGCGTTTTCCGGTATGCCAAGAGTCTTTGCCGTCACCTTTGACAGCAAAGACTCCTTTTCATTCAGCGGAAGCTTTATATCCTTTACCAACAGCGCCATTATATGTGCTTATTCCTTTATGGTTACTGTGACCTCAGGCAGGGACACCGTCCATCGGAGATCCGTCTGCATCTCCTTGGAGGCAAGAGATACCATGGGCGTAATTTTGTATGTTCCGGCGGCAAGGCCTGTCAGATCCACGTATACCGATACATCCTTGCGCTGTAGCAGCTTCATAAGGCTGGTGCGGCCGGTTATGTTCACATCGCACTCCGCAGCGGAAAGCTCCGCCGTGAGCTTCTTTGCCAGGCCCTTAGTCTCTACCGGCACGCCCTTGAACTGCACGCTGTCCTGCTTTTCCCTTATGCCCACATATACCGTTATATTCGGGTCGTCCAACAGCGTAGTCCCCTCCGGCGCAGTTATCTCTATGTTCTGCTGCACGCTTGAGCTGCTGCCGGAGACGTCGATATTTTCGATCTGTATGCCCGTGAGGCCGGATAACGCGCTCTCGGAGCCCACTACCCTTACGGTTGGCGGCGTCGCCACCACATCGTATACCTCATAGTTCGCCGGCAGCGCGTCCGCGCCGAGCACGGCCTCCGCAGCGTTTATAGGCAGTTCCACTATGCGCAGCACATCCATCTTTACAACCACGGACGGCAGCGTATCGAGGAACAGCGCGGTATCTATCTCATCGCCGTTCTTATCCACATATTTCAACAGTATCGCCTCGTTATAGGAGGTGGTCCTGTCCTCAAGGTTTATGGTGCATATGGCTTTGGATATGGTGGATACGTCATCTCTTGGGCCGCTGACCTTTATGGACTGAGAAGCAAGCGTAGGCTCGCTTTTCCAGTAACCTTCCGGCAGCTCGCCGGAGTACTCAACGTCTATGGGCACGAGCATGGTAGCCAGTTCATCTACCTCTATGGTTATCTCACTGGGGCTCACGTTCTCCACCGTGCCGAGACTTGATGTAGCGTCTATTTTGAGCTTATACGTATCCGCCTTGTTGACCGGACGCAGGCTTACAGATGCGGATATATCCGATGCGTCGAGGCCAGTATAATCCGTAAGCTGCACCTTTACCCTTACCGTTACGTTTCTGAGTATATCGTCCCTGTCGCCGCGCACGGCAAGGCCGCGATCATGCAGCGAGCTTTCGCCGGAAAAGCTTACAGGAACGTCCGTTATGGTCTTTACCCTCTTTGGATTGACCTCTACCATAACATAGCCCCATATCAGCATGGCAAACAGCAGCGATACTATCTTCAATGCGAGATTTTTCGTAAAGAAACCCTTCAGCCAGTTAAGTATGATGGTGCCTATGTCGTTCTTTGTCATTTCTGATTGCCCTTCCTTCTTCTGAAGCTGCTGAGGGAAGGCATCTGGAATTCCCTTTCCTTATGGATAAATATGGATTCAAGGAGGTTCCTTAGCGCCTTGCTGTCAATGTAGCGCACCAGCTTGCCGTCCCTGGCCATGGATATGACGCCCGTCTCCTCGGAAACGATTATGGTGATGCTGTCGGACACCGAGGATATGCCCAGTCCCGCCCTGTGCCTTGTGCCCAGCTCACGGGCCACTGCTATATCCTCCACCAGGGGCAGAATGCAGGCCGCCGCGACGATTTCGTTGTTGCGTATTATCATAGCGCCGTCATGCAGCGGAGTGTTGGGCTCGAATATGTTCTCTATAAGAGGGGCGGAAATGCGTCCCTCTATAAGCGTGCCGGTATTTATTATATCGCCCAGGCCGGTACGCTGCTCTATGACTATCAGCGCGCCTACCCTGCGCTTGGCAAGGTCGGTTATAGCCTGATGCATTTCACGCACGGTATCCTCGGAGCCGTTGTCTATTATGCTGCCGAAAAACTCGCGCGAGAACAGATTGCCGCGGCCAATATGCTCCAATGCACGGCGAAGCTCCGGCTGGAACAGTACCACAGCCAATATAATGCCCACAGAAAGCAATGAATTGAGCAGCCAGCTTATAGTTACCAGCTGCAATACATCGCTCACCAGCGCGGCTATGAATACAATGCCTATGCCCTTTAGTACCTGAAACGCCCGGGTCTCCTTAGTCAGCAGTATCAAATGATATATCAGTACGGTTATTATAGCTATGTCCACAGCATCGCTCGCCCGAAACTGCTGGATACCGCCGGAAATGGTTTTTACCAGTACATTATATGCCAATGGCCCGCACCTGCCTTTCGTTGCCGTTTTTATGCGGCAAAAAGCTTGCCGCATTCTTTTAGCATATTGATTATACTACAAGCCCGGCATGCTTTCACCGCATGCGGGCTTCTGTTAAACAAATATTTACAAAGGAAATGAATACTATTTCCCGCCCTCGGCCTTTGCCTTTTCCATAAGGGACATTACCGCTTGGACAGACAGGACATAATCGTCCATGCCGCGGTTTATGTCACACACCCGTGCGCTGGTCAGCGTGCCGCTGCTGCGGTACTCATCGGTTATCTCCTGCTCCGCTGTGTCCATTATCAGCTGATACTTTGCAGCCATATCCATGGCATTTTCCATTACCTTCTTCGAAATGCCGTTCTGGGCATCCTTACGTAGGGCTTTGGCCTCCGCTGTTGCCTGATCGAGTATTTTCAGTATATCTTTATCGCTATCGTAACCCTTCGTCACGCAATATCACCCCTACTATATGATATGCTGTTATTTTAACACACCATACCATCAGTTGACAAGAGCACACAAGCCCTAAAGGCCTGTTTTGGGGTGCTCCTGCGTTCTCGTCGCTTGTATTACATCCAGTAGTACTGCGCTCCTCGGCCTTGGATCGCCCTCAAAACAAGCTCTTTAGGGTCTTTGAGTTTTAGAAGCCAAAAAGTATGGCAGAACAAGGAGGACGAGTGCGGAAATACTGGTTGTATTTCAAATGAGGACGACGCAGTTATGCCGTGCTGTTTGGCTCCTAAAACCTTGTGTGTCCTTGTCAACTGATGGTACCGATTTATTAAACAGCTTTTTCATATTTCCCCAAAACTAAGCGATTATCGCGAGCAACACCGCTGAGAAAGCTGCAAGCAGTCCCAACGCCATCGCGCTCGCCCCGCTGCTTCCCTTTCCTTCGCTTATACAATACGCGCCATACAGCACGCAGTATGCCGCGCCCGCCGCGCACAGCGCCAAAAACACCGTTTCCATAGTTTTTCCCTTTACTCAAGCCTTGTGGTCACATTTTCATCCGCCAGCTCCAGCTTTACGCTGAATTCCGCCTCCATAAGAGGATATTTGCTCTTCCAGTCATACCCCTCCCAGCTCACGATGTCGGAAAACTGGGTAGACGCATATTCCCCGAACCCAAAGGCGTCGCTGTTCAGCTCGCGGCATATGTTGAATACTCTGGCCATCTCGTTCGATATAAGCTGCTCCGCCGTCTGCTGCAATCCGCTGCCCCATTCGTCTGATCTGGCCGCTCCCTTGTATTTCACTATGTTGCACGCCATCTCCAGCTCTACCTTTGCCCGCGGCACGCCCGACAGAGTCAGCTTTACCCTCGGAGGCTTCTCGTCCTTTATGTAAAGCACCGCCCACTCCTCATTATGCTGTACCTTCAAGGCTCCCTTTTTCAGTTCCCCGCGCCCCAGCAGCAGGAACATGGTATCGTAGCCGCTCAGTGTGCCCTTCATATACCAGCCGTCAAACAGAGCCGTACCGGCTACATAAGGGCTCATGCCGCCGAGCCGCCGCACCCCGCCGGTAGTGTATTCCTCCTGTTCTTCCTGCTCATCGTCGCTTCCTTCGCTCTTCTCACCCGCGCCCGTCATTTCCTTCGCAATGGACTTCTGTTTTTTTACGGCGCTCACATCTACGCCGCCCAGCATCATCAACGGATCCGACCGCCGTCCTCTTATGCTCTCCAGCATTCCGGCGTAATTGGTTATTACCGTAATCCCCTCTGCGGCGTAATCCTGAAACACGCTGAATTGCAGCTTGGTTATATTTGGCACATCTTCCAGGCAGAGACCCTGCATGAGCCTTTGCGCTGTGCCGAGGCATACCATGAGCTTTGCCGACTGGCGTATCTTCAGCGCGTTAAATGTTATGTTGGAAAGCTCCTTTATACTGCCGCTACGAGCCACCTCCTCGCCAAAAAAGAAGGTATTCACCCGAGAGAAATTTATCCGAAACGGCACTCCCGCGCTCAGTACGGTTATTGCGTCAAAAAGCGTGTCGCCTTCGGCAGATATTATCTCAGCGCCGCCCGTTGATGTCTGCTCGGACCCGGACACGTCCTTTTGTACCAGAAACGTAACATTGAACCTGTACTGAGAACCCTTGTCAAAGCCTATGCCCACAACGTATATATAATCGTCCGCCTGAACGGCGCCAAGACAGCCGCTCATATTCATGCACAGCACAAGCGCAAGTATCATCAAGGCTGCCTTTTTCATACCTTGCCGCTCCTGACTGCCATACCGCGTCTTACGCTCAGTACAGCCGCCGCTATCAGCGGCAGGGATATTACAGTCCAGCCCCATATGCCCACATTATAATAGAGCATGCGGAACTCATCGTAATGTCCTTCGGACTGCATCACTACCGCGCAGCCTGTCATAACCGCAAACGCCACTACTCCCGGCCGTGTGTCCTTCGGTCCGAAGCACCTGCACCACAGCATCGCGCTGCCATAAATGTAATATGCCGCCGTAGTTATGCCCGCCATGAGCCAAAAGAAGAGCGAGAGATTGTCCATTCTGAAAAGATACCCCTCCTCCACCATTATCATCTCCATCCGGTAAAGCGGAAAGAGCATATCTGCAAGGTCTATATAATCGAACGCCATCGCTATTGCAAACTGGGTCAACGCGGTAAACGCAGCCGCACATACCGCGCCTATAAGGCAGGAGCTTTTGGCGAACCGCATTCCGCAAAGCTTATCCGTAACTGTAAGCAGCGCCATCATCGCCCCAAAAGTACGCAGCAGGTTATGCAGCGTCAGCCTGCCCATATCCCCCAGCGAATTGCCGGGAAATGGCGAAAGCCTGTAAATCGCATAGCTCTTATGGGGTATCAGGAGCGCCGCGAGCACCGCTGCCGCGAACATGGGCAATATGAGCAGCGTAGTACGTGATATGCATTCAAGACCCATAAAGCTGAGCAAAAGCGACGTGAGCAGCACCCACAGCGCTATCTCCCAATATCCGGAATTGTAAAACACAAAGCTGTGTATCATGTTCACAAAATCTGTAAGTATGAAGAACGCGCTTGCGATAAACAGTAAAATAAGGGGTATTGCAGCTATACGTCCTACTACTCTGCCAAAGGCGGCCGTAAAAAGCTTGTCCAGCGTATCCGCACCGCTTTTTTCCATGGCCGACATTATCACCATCACCGCAGCGAGAGATACCAATATGGAAAGGGGCATCCATATATAAGTACTGTTTCCGCCGCTGTACGCCTGCTGTGAATCCATGGCAAAGACCGTGGCGGTGAACAGGGATACGCCTACCATCGCGGCGCTCTCCTGCCTTCCTATCCTGCTTGGGCCTATATTCAAAGCAGTTCCCCCTCTCTGGTGTTTATGTAATCGTCGGTCTTTGCGTGCATGGTTATTCTGCCCCGCACTATAGCGGGCCGCTTGCTGTATGTCTTGGGCGATGCCGGGGTAAGGAATGGTATGCCGAAGCTTTTAAGAGACGCCATGAGAGCGAAGAAGGCTACCAGCATGCAGCTCATGCCAAGAAGTCCTCCAATCCATGCAGCTATCACAAATGCTGCCCTTATATACGAAGCGGATATCTGCGTGGCATAATCCGGTATGCAGAAGTTGCCAAGCCCGGACAGGGCCACAACTATCAGCATGACAGAGCTCGCAAGATTTGCGCTTACCGCCGCCTGACCCAGTATAAGGCCTCCTATTATGCCGATGGCCTGGCCTATGCTGCCCGGCACCCTAAGGCCAGCCTCCCGTATAAGCTGGAACACAAGCAGCAAGAACAGCAGCTCAAGGCCCATCGGCGCAAATACCATTTTTCGCGAGGCCACAACGGTGCTAAGCGCCTCTGTTGACATCATTCCCTGATGGTACAGCACCAGCGATAAGAAGTATCCCGGCAGAAGTATGGATATCAACGCCCCAATATAGCGCACCAGCCGCACCACCGTACCCTGCATCTGCCTCAGATATACGTCCTCCGAACTGCTCATAAGCGTAAACAGCGTTGTAGGCATTATATTTGCAAATGGACTGCCGTCCAGCAGCACAGCCACATACCCCTGCATTATGTGCGACGCCGTTCTATCCGGCCGTTCTGTGGTCAGCACCTGCGGGAACGGCGACAACGGGTGGTTTTCGGTAAGCTGCTCCAGTACGCCTATATTTGACATCATTCGGGTCTGCACACCGGCGATGCGCCGCTTAACCTCCTGCACCAGTGCCGGGTTTGCGCTGCCGTCAAGGTAAACTATGGCTGCCCTTATGTGATTTTGGACATCCATCTCTCGTATCTCGCACACAAGATCTTCCCGGCGTATCATGCGTCTCAGCAGAGTTATATTTGTCCTCAGGCTCTCGTTAAAGCCTTCCTGCGGCCCCCTGACCACCTTTTCGTTTTCCGTGGTTCCTACAGAGCGATGCTCGTAACCCCGGGTATCTATTATTGCCGCCCGTTCCTCATCTCCTACGAACATCACGGTCTGCCCGTCTGTTATAGCCCGTTTTACCTTATACCAGTCGCTCTCCATTGATACGTCGCCGGCGGTCAGCACGTTTTTAATCATATAATCTATGTACGGAGGCTTATCGGGCAAAGGCTTTTTCATTGCCTCCCGCAGCACATAGTCGTTTATGGTTTCCGCATCCGCCATGCCGTTCATGAATACCGCCGCCGCCTCCACCCGCCCGCCTGCGGCAAAGCGGCGTATTATTATGTCAGGATTTATATCCGCCCGAAAGCTTTCTTTAATTCGGCCAATGTTTTCGGAAAACGATGGAGCTACTGTCTGTTTTTCTTCCTGCCTCTGCTCCTCCGCGTACCGCCAGCCGCCAAAAAAGCCCGGCGCCCCCTTTTCGGTTTCCAGCAATTCAAACTCGCTGCGCTTCCTAGTGAAGCCCAGCGCCAAGGCTATCTTCTTTATTCCGTTCATACCCTGCCCTCCCATGCAAAACTTCTGCGATATATATAGAAGTATCTGCCATAGGGGACAAAAATATGCAATACAGGCAAATATCCCCTGAGAACGCAGCGCGCCCTCAGGGGATATTCAGATTAAATTATGCTGTTTTTATTTTGCTTTGCCAGCCCGATAAGCCTCCTGCACGCAGGCCTGATGTCTCGGGCATGCCTTGCTGTTAGCGTGCACCTTGGAGTTAAGAAGGTGTATGCAGAAGTGGCCGTCAAAGCCGTTGCTCTTGGTAGGGTTTGCCATATGAGGCATGGTATGCATGCTTGCAGCCACAGTCTTGCCGTTGTATGTAACCCATATGGGGCGCCTGTTCCACGAAAAGCCCTCCAGGCTCTTCATTACGGCGGTGTCTTCTTTTGTTATAGGCTCACTGTCCGCGTGATACCATCCGCCGAAGCGCCTTGCACGGAAGCTTTTGCCGGTGCGCACATCAGTCACCGTAAACTTGGCGCCCTTGTTCAGCCAATCGCTGCCGCCCTTGAACCAGTCCAGCAGCACAACGCTGCCCTTGAGCTTGGTAAACGTGGCGTTTTCTTTTGTGAGCTTGTTGGTGCTGTCGAATATGGAATTGAGCGTCTCAGCACCGGCGATACCATCCGCCGAGGAAAGCCCCGCTTTTTTCTGGTATTCCAGCACCGCCTTGCGGGTAGCGCTATCGTATACGCCGCTCATGTCCCGCTTTGACATAAAGCCGCGATCGTATAGCTTCTTCTGCAGCCGCTCCACCTCTTCGCCCTCCATGCCGGTGCGGAGCATGCTTCCGGACGCGGTGTTGGAGCCGGTGAGCGTCAGGTGGGTGCGGTAAACATAGCCCGTGGCGTCATCGGCAACCACATAGAACCACTCGCCAAACACCGCCTTTATGCGCACGCCCTTACCTGCTGTTAACTGCTTTACAGCGTAGGTATCCTCGCTGGGGCCTCCGCGTATATATGTGCCGTCGTCCAATACATACGCGCCGCGGCTGCCGGAAGAATTTGAAAAGATGTAATCCTGGCGGATATAGCCCACGGTTCCGCTTTTGAGCATTATCCTGTACCAGCCGTTTTCCACCGCCAGCACCTCTACTTCGCTGCCCAGCTCAAGCGTTCCAATGGCGTTGGATTCCTTATCAGGGGATTCCCTGAGGTTGACGCCGTCAGCCGTGATTATACCGGTATCCGCTGCCAGCGCCCCTGTGCAGACCGCAAGAAGCAGCAGCACTGCGGCAGCGCCTGCCATGCGTTTAAGCTTCATCGTTCCTCCTCCGCTCTTATCATTTCCCCCAGCCGCCCTATATCCTCCGCCAGCGTATCAGCCAGTGCACTGTTGTAAATCACGCTTGCGGGATGATACTGTGGCGAAAGCAGCATTCCTTTTCCTTCTATGGTCACGCTTATGCTTCTGCCGTGCAGTTCCCCGACAGTGCGTATCCGCTCGCCCGCCAGCGTTAAAACGGCTTTAAGGGGAGTATTGCCGAGGGTAACTATTATGCGCGGCGAAAGCAGGCAAAGCTCGCTTTTCAGGAGCGGCAGCCCCGCTTTCAGCTCCGCGCCCGTGGGGGTACGGTTGGATACGCTCTTAGGCTTTACATTCACGGGGCGGAACTTTACGGTATTGGTAATATACACCCGGCTTCTGTCTATACCTGCGCCGCTTAAAAGCGCATCGAGCTGCTTGCCCGCTTTACCCACGAATGGCCGCCCCTGCTTTGCTTCGTCTCCTCCGGGCGCCTCGCCTATCAGCATCACCAGCGGGTTCACCGGCCCCTCCCCAAATACCGGGTGGGAATAATCACCACGGCCGTCGGCTGTTTCAGCTATGCGCAGCCGCTCTTTTTCGTAAAGCTCAACAAGGCCCATATTACCACCCTGCGCCTACGGGCGGGTTTTCCTCGTATATGGCATTGAAGTTGAGCCGCAGCTGCTCAGTAGCCCGCTTAATATATTCGGCAAGTGAGGCGTTCACGTAATCCTCGAGATCCTGCATTCCCTGTATGAGGGTATTCCTGTCCGTATCCGAGATATTCTGAACGTTGTTCAGGTAGTTCCCTATCTCCCTTATGAGCCGCTGTGCCTCCTGTTTGGCATTTTGCAGATCCTCGTTGCCTCCGCCGTAGTTATACCACGAAGGCGTATGCAGCGAGCAGGTCGCTCCCATACTTCCCCCCTCCATCGTCATTGCGTACTCCTCGGAGGTAACGCCGGTATAAACGGCATTTGGTATGTACTGTTTGACCAATATGGGATCAATGTCCGCATACATGGAGTCATTGTGTATCAGCACCACAGAGCCCGATATAACATTATAACAATAGGGCGATGCAAGCTGGCCGCTATCCTGACATATGCTGGTCTGTACGTGCATATCGCATACCTCGGCAGGCGCCGCGTCCTTTGCGAACCAGTCCGTCACTGGAAGATGCCCTGCGGAGTCGGCATAGCAGGCGTCGGTGGCCAGCTTGCCGGATATGGAGCAGACGGTGCACTTTTCAAGCCCTATCTCATTGGGAGACTCATCGATTATGGGTTTATTCTGCAAGCCCTCATGTATCTTTGACATAAAGGCCTTCCACAGGGGCGCCGCGTATTTGCCGCCTGTGGACTTGCTCTTGAGCTTTGGCGTAAAGTCATCGTGGCCTATCCATACGGTAGCTGTATAGTAGGGGGTCATACCTGCAAAGTACACGCTGCCGTAATCCGAGTTGGTACCGGTCTTGCCCGCCACTGTCATGCCGGATATTTTCGCGTTGGTACCAGTGCCGGAGTTTACCGCCTCTGTAAGTATATCCACCAGCATATAAGCCGTTGACTTCTTAAATACGGTATGCTTTTCCCTTATCTCGTCAGCGTCGAGTATGACCTTGCCGCTTTCGTCCACTATCCTCGTAAAGGACAACGGTTCCTGATACTCGCCCCCGTTTGCAATCGCTCCGTATGCCGCCGCCATCTCTATGGGGGTTATGTTCGTGGTGCCCAGCGCCATGGCGGAGCCCGTCTTCGATATGCGTGACGGATCTACTCCCAGCAGCTCAAGATAATTTGCGCTGTTGTCAAAGCCCACGTGTTCAAGAAGCGTCCTCGCCGCCGCCACGTTGAGGGAATTCACCACGCCCTGCCTGAGCGTCAGAGGGCCTATGTAACTTTCACTGCCTATGTAGGGATAGCCCTTTTCGCTGTCCCATCCCTCGATCGGGCAGGGGAAATTTTTAATTATGGTAGCCGGGGAAGCACCCATATCCAGCGCCGGCCCGTATACCGCCAGAGGCTTTATGGATGAACCTACCTCCGACGGGCTCTGCGCCCTGTTAAGTCCCTTTTTTATGGTGGGGGTGTCCCTTCCGCCTACTATGGCCCTAAGCTCGCCGGTGTGGTAATCGAGCACCACAGCCGCTGCCTGAGGCTCGATAGTAGTTATGGTGTTGCCGTCGGCGCTGGTCTCTGTCTTTGTGGCCGTGCTGGGGTCTGCAAGCTGTGGATATTTCTCCCATGTAGAGAGGGTATCCTGTACCATGTGCTGCATCTCCGTATCCACAGTGAGATAAATATGGTATCCGCCTGTGCGCAGCTCATTCTCTATTGCGGAACGATTGGCGCGCGTATCCAGCATATCCCGCTGTTTTAGGAGATGCGTAACTATGTCACGAATGCCGTATTCGACGAAATAAGGCATATCGTACAATTCTGTGCTGGCGGATTTTTCCTTTATGTTCACCCTCTCGTTCAGCGCAGCCTCGTACTGCTCATGGGTTATGAAGCCGCCCTCGTACATGGCCAGCAGCACCACATTGGTGCGTCTGTCGGTGACGTACATCTGGTTGTTATTTTCGAGGGAGTACTTATACTGCTCCTCGGTTATGCCCTTGGAATTATGCAGTTCCTCCAGCTCCTGCCGCGCAGAGTCGCTCAGCGTCCTCGTATAGGTATTGGAGCGCGGGTTGGTATAGTAGGGCTTTTGCACCATTCCGGCGAGCATGGCGCACTCGCGTATGGTAAGCTCGCTCATCTCCTTGCCGAAATAGTCCTTGGCGGCGGTCTTAAAGCCGTAGTTGGAGGCGCCCAGGTATACGTCGTTCATGTACGCCGCAAGTATCTCATCCTTATCCATGATATTCTCGAGCTCCATGGAAAGGTAAGCTTCCTTTATCTTGCGCTTGTAGGACTGCTCGTTGGAAAGCACCTTATTCTTTATAAGCTGCTGGGTTATTGTGCTGCCGCCGTGGGTATCGGTATTGCGCAGGGTATTTATAACGGCGGAAAACAGCCTCTTGTAGTCCACGCCGTCATGCTTGTAGAAGCGCACGTCCTCTATGGAAATCAGGGCATTCTTGAGCATATCCGGTATCTCGCCTATATCCGCCCAGTCCCGATATTCCATGCCGGCGTAAGTGGTTATGAGCTTGCCGTCCTTGTCGTATATGTAGGAAGTCCTGTCGCTCTTGGTGAGCTGTGCAGGATCTATGTCCTCGGTAGTCTCGATGTATGCCTTGGCTACACCGGTAACGAGACCCAGCCCCGCGCTTCCGGCGATAATTACGGTCACCGCCATGACCTTGAGTACGGTAAACAGCAGCTCCAGAATAAAGCTGCGGCTGCCTCTGCGCTCGGTAAACAGCTCCTCGTCCACCTGCTTTTCACTTTTGCGGCCAAGCAGCTCCTTAATTTTATTTATGACGGACTCTATCCGGCCCGCCACGTCCCGCTTTTCCCGCTCCGGCGCGTCCTCGGGCGCTTCCTCCCGCCTGTGCCGCCTCGGCATATCTATACGGGTGGTGCCGTCTTCCTGCTCCGCCCCGTCAAAGCCCCTGTCCTTATTCTCGAAATCGTCCATTTATATCGTTTGCCTTTCATAAAACGGCCCGGCCCATGGGCCAAGCGCTGCTATCTTCATTATATTTGGGTGTATTATAGCATATTTTACTGTCCTTTCTCAATACGCCACGGCCGGCATATAATGAATTAACAATCAGTTCATGACTTTTTATGTCGAAGGACAAATTTCAAAAGGAGCGGCAATATGGAAAACTGTGGAGATATATCTTCGAGGAAGCGCAGGAAACCATACATAAGAAAGCTCTGCCTCACCCTTGCAATGCTGGCTGCCGTTGGCATAGTATGGCTCATCATATCCGTAAACAACAGTATGCGTCCTGCCCTCGCAAACCTTGCGGAGACCCGCATAAATTCCATTGCCACGGAAGCCATGAATCAGGCTATAACCGAAAGCCTCAACAGCGGCTCAGACTATGACTGCCTCATAACCTCATATGACAACGGCGAAAAAGTCTATATGCTCCAGGCTGACGCAAGACGCATGAACCTGCTGGCATCCGAGTGCTGTGCCGCAGCACAAAAACGCATAGCAGAAATCGGGGAGCAGGGCGTATCTTTGCCTCTGGGCACCGTGTCCGGGATCACCTACCTTACCGGCCGCGGCCCCCGCATAAGGGTCACCTTCACCCCCGCAGGCAGCGTATACAGCGAGTTCTGCTCCACTCTTTCCTCCTCAGGCATAAACCAGTCCCTGTACAGGGTAAACCTGAGGCTCACCGCAAGCATACGGCTTATTATGCCCGGCATATCCCGGAGCATAAAGGTAAGCTCCGAGGCGGCCATAGCCGAAAGCATAATCGTAGGCGAGGTTCCGCAGGTATACACCAACGTAGAGAGCACAGATGATATGCTCAACCTTATACCCACAGAACCGCTGGATTGATTTTACATTTACACATATGGCGCACGGGACTTGCCCATGGTATAATTGTGCCATGAAAAAGCTGACGGTATTTATACTTACAATATGTGTGCTGTTTACGGCGGCAGCGGCCAATGCGGCGTCGCCCTCGCCCGCTCCTGACGTTACGCTCTCCCCCACGCCCGCCCCGAATCCTGTCATAACGCCTTACGCCGGCAACGTGCCCGCCTTTTCCGGCCTTATCGGCATGAACTATTCCGGAGACGACGTGGTGCGTGTGCAGATACGCCTGCGGGATCTCTGCTACTTCAATTTCAAGCCCACCGGAATTTACCAGAGCATGACCGCCAACGCGGCAAAGGCCTTCCAGCTCAAGCACACCACCGATGACGGCGCGCCCATGATATCAGACGGTACCATAGGCGACCAGACCATGACCATACTCTTTCGCCACGGTGTGAGCAGAGCCGATATAGCGGCCAATATACCCATAGGCACCAGCCAGGTAAAGGACGGCGCCGTAAAAGGCGAAGCCATGGTATGGAGCGATGTGAAGGCTGCCCTGTCCGTAGGCAGTTCCTATCTCGTTACCGATTACAATACCGGCTCCACCTTCTACCTCCAATATGCAGGCGGTGAAAACCACGCCGAGATGGAAGGCAGAGACACTCAGAGCTCTGCCGCCGTGCGGGAGGTGTTCGGCGGTGAGTTCAATTTTTCAAAGAGGGCTGTAACTGTCACCATAAACGGCAAGCAGATAGCCGCGTCGCTTCAGGGCTGGCCCCACGGCAGCGATACCATCCCTTCCAACGACATGAATGGGCATATCTGCCTTTACTTTGACGGCAGCCTTTCCCACGTAGGCTCGCTGCCAGATGCCGAGCATCAGGAGCTTGTATACAGAGCTTCTGGCCAAAGCTGATCTTTAAGCGCGCAAAAGCCGGGAATATTTCCCGGCTTCAGAGTGTCAAAAAAGTGGCTGAATGCCACTTTTTTGAGTTTTACGGGTTTTGCCTCTCGCATTCGCTCCCGGGCGGCAAAATCCGCAAAGTACGAAAACCTCTGGGTTTTCATCCGTTCTGACGCACATGTCGTCAGAGCCGGATTAAACATAAGGGGCTGCGGCCCCTTATCAACCCTGGGGTTTTTTGACAGACTGAAGCCGGGAATATTTCCCGGCTTATTATTAATCTCTTAAGCCCGCCCTGGCATCAAGTTCTTTATTGAGTATATCCGCCGCCTTGTCTATCACTGCTATCTCCTCCGGCGTGAGCTGCTCCAGAACGTTCCGTGTTATGGTCCTTACATTTTCCTCCAGCATGTCGCTGTAACCGTAGAACTTCTCGGAAAGCTCAAGGTTGTATTCCCTGCCGTCCTCTTGCGAGGGCTGCCGTATTATATATCCCTTTTTCATGAGAGAATTGACCTTATATGTGGCGTTCGACTGGGATATTCCTATGAACCGGGCAAATTGTCCTATTGTTGGTCTGCCCAGAGCGTATATTATCTCAAGCGAAAAAACCTCCATGGCACTGAGGCTCCCATCTCTTTCCCTTACTCGGGTAAATATTTTGCGATAGAATTCCAGTCTCAGCTTTTGAAAGGTCTTTAGCATTTTTTCAAGCATCATTCAGATTACGGCCTCGTATCCGGGCGAATCGCCCTGTTATCATGTATCTTAATATATCACATTAGGACTTTATCATTTTTTCCCATTCCTGTCAACGCGGCCTTTTTCTCTCTTTTTTCCTTGTATTTCATATATGTAGCCATGCCGCCGCGCATATGCCGCTCGTCCTTGTTTTTTTGCAGCACTTCGCGTACCTGCTCCGCCACATTGGGGTCGATATACCTGAGACGCTCGCTCATATCCTTGTGAACTGTAGACTTGCTTATACCAAACTTCTTTGCGGCCTGTCGTACTGTAGCTCCGCTCTCGACTATATAATTCGCAACTTCCAATACCCTGTCCTCTATATATTCGTACATTTAGCCTTACCCCCAATATGCTTTGGTAAAGCTTATGAGCGGCATACGCCATGTATGCGGGACAGGGCTGCAATTATTTTTTGCAGTCAAAGGGAATGCATCGCCGCCCGTTGTTTTTGATATGTTTTACTTTTTCGGCATACTAAAAGAAGGCCTTACGGCCTTCTTTAAATTTACTGCATTACTTGTTTTCCTTGATAGCAGCCTGAGCTGCCGCAAGGCGGGCTATAGGTACGCGGAAGGGGGAGCATGATACGTAGTCCAGACCTACCTTATGGCAGAACTCGATGCTGGAGGGATCTCCGCCGTGCTCGCCGCAGATTCCCATGTGAATGTCGAAACGGGTCTCGCGGCCCATCTTGGCGGCCATTTTTACCAGCTTGCCAACGCCCTTCTGGTCGAGCTTGGCAAAGGGATCGTTCTCGTAAATCTTCTTGTCGTAATAGGCGTTCAGGAACTTGCCCGCGTCGTCACGGCTGAAGCCGAAGGTCATCTGAGTCAGGTCATTGGTACCGAAGGAGAAGAACTCGGCTTCCTTTGCGATCTCATCGGCAGTAAGCGCCGCGCGGGGGATCTCTATCATGGTGCCGACCTTGTAGTCCAACTTGAAATCGGCCTTTTCCATCTCTTCGTTGGCGGTCTTGGTGACAATCGCCTTAACATATGCAAGCTCCTTCGCATCGCCTATGAGAGGGATCATTATCTCAGGTACCAGGTTCCAGTCGGGATGCTTCTTCTGCACGTTGATGGCTGCGCGAATGACCGCGCGGGTCTGCATCGCAGCGATCTCGGGGAAGGTAACGGACAGGCGGCAGCCGCGATGACCCATCATGGGGTTGAACTCGTGGAGGCTGGCAATAATGGCCTTTATCTGCTCAACGGTCTTGCCCTGCGCCCTTGCAAGCTGCTCAATGTCTGCTTCCTCTGTGGGAACGAACTCGTGAAGCGGAGGATCCAGGAAACGGATGGTTACAGGGTAGCCTTCCATTGCCTCATATATGCCCTCGAAGTCGCTCTGCTGCATGGGCAGCAGCTTTGCAAGAGCAGTCTCGCGCTCCTGAACGGTATCGGAGCAAATCATCTCGCGGATAGCCTCGATGCGGTCGCTCTCAAAGAACATATGCTCGGTGCGGCAGAGACCGATGCCCTCTGCACCCAGTTCACGGGCTTTCTTAGCATCGTGAGGAGTATCGGCGTTGGTGCGCACGCTGAGCTTGCGGTACTTGTCCGCCCAGCCCATGATGCGGCCGAACTCGCCGCTTATGGAAGCGTCAACAGTGGGTATAACGCCGTCGTATACATTGCCGTTGGAACCGTCGAAGCTTATCCAATCACCCTCGTGATAGGTCTTGCCAGAGAGGGTAAAGCACTTGTTTGCTTCGTCCATGGTGATGGCAGAGCAGCCAGATACGCAGCACTTGCCCATTCCGCGGGCTACTACCGCAGCGTGGCTGGTCATGCCGCCGCGCACGGTCAGTATGCCCTGTGCGGCCTTCATGCCTTCTATGTCCTCGGGGCTGGTCTCAAGGCGTACCAGTACAACCTTCTCACCCTTTGCGGCCTCAGCCTTTGCATCTTCGGCAGTGAATACGATCTTGCCGGAAGCAGCGCCGGGAGATGCGCCGAGAGCCTTACCTATGACTTCTGCCTTCTTGGCCGCTGCGGCGTCAAACTGGGGATGGAGCAGAGTATCAAGGGTGCGGGGCTCTATCATGGCCACAGCTTCCTGCTCGCTTATCATGCCCTCGTCCACCAGATCGCAGGCGATCTTCAGTGCGGCGGAGGCGGTACGCTTGCCGTTGCGGGTCTGGAGCATGTAGAGCTTCTGGTTCTCTACGGTGAACTCCATATCCTGCATGTCGCGGTAGTGCTTTTCAAGTATATTGCAAACATCTTCAAACTGTGCAAATGCCTTGGGGAACTTCTCCGCCATCTCGCTGATGGGCATAGGAGTACGGACACCGGCCACAACGTCCTCGCCCTGAGCGTTGGTCAGGAACTCGCCAAATAGCTTCTTTTCGCCGGTGGCGGGGTTGCGGGTGAATGCAACGCCGGTACCACAGTCATCACCCATGTTACCGAATGCCATCATCTGTACGTTTACAGCGGTGCCCCAGGAGTAAGGTATGTCGTTATCCCTGCGGTATACGTTGGCACGGGGATTATCCCAGCTGCGGAATACGGCCTTTATGGCATAGAGGAGCTGATCCTTGGGATCGTCGGGGAAATCCTTACCTATCTTCTTCTTGTATTCGCCCTTGAACTGATGGGCAAGGGTCTTGAGGTCATCGGCCGTGAGCTCGGTGTCCATGGTGACTCCGCGCTCTGCCTTGAGCTTATCTATGAGCTGCTCAAAGTACTTTTTGCCAACCTCCATAACTACGTCGGAATACATCTGTATGAAGCGGCGATAGCAGTCCCATGCCCAGCGGGGGTTGTTGGACTTCTTTGCTATCACCTCTACCACCTGCTCATTGAGGCCCAGATTAAGTATGGTATCCATCATGCCGGGCATAGAGGCCCTGGCGCCGGAACGGACGGATACCAGCAAGGGGTTCTCGCTGTCGCCGAACTTCTTGCCGGTGATCTTCTCCAGCTTTCCGAGGTATTCGAATATCTCAGCTACGATATCTTCGTTGATCCACTTTCCGTCCTCATAGTACTGAGTGCAGGCTTCGGTAGTCACGGTAAATCCCGGAGGAACAGGCAGACCCAAGCCGGTCATCTCGGCCAGATTTGCGCCCTTGCCGCCCAACAGCTCACGCATCTGGGCGTTGCCTTCGCTAAAAAGGTATACGTACTTCTTCTTACTCATTTGTTTCCTCCATACTAAAATTTTTATATTTAATAATTTTTAGCAAAAATAACATTACCTAATCATTTCAGGCAATATTGTATTATACTCTTTTTTTCTTTGGGAAGCAATAAAAAATATGACGATTTTGACGGAGAAATTGCATTTTTATTTGTTATTTATAAGACAATTGACGGCATTGATGCATTTTTACATGGTGCCTATCCTATAAAAGGACTTCATTCTCCGTTCCAGTATGTGTTCTGCGTAGCCGCCGGCTGCTTGGCGCAGCTCAGCGCGCACCTTCTCCGGAAGCGCCACCCTGTTCATCTCGTCATCCCCGAGCAGCAGCATTCGCCGCATGGCCTCCAATGACAGAGGGCTTATTCGTTTTGAGTCGCCTATCATGCAGTCGCTGCAAATGGCCCCGCCCGCCTCAGGGTCAAAGCCCATGCGGACATGGCCGCGAATATCCTGCCCACAGCATGCGCAGGAGGTTATGGCCGGGGTATAGCCCAACAGCGCCAAACACTTGATAGTAAAGCATATGGCGAGATCCATGGGGTCTTTATCGGTAAATGCCATGTAGCTCAGCGCATAGTATAAAAGCTTGAGCAGGCCGCCGCTCTTTTCACCCTCTGGGGCAAGATCATTCACCAGCTCCAGCGCATGCATAGCGGCGGCAAACCTGTCCATATCCTGCCTCAGCGGGTAAAAGCTCTCCCGCACCTCGCAGGAGTCCACGGTATATTTGCCCTGCCGCTCAAACAATACGAATTCGCCGTAGACAAAAAGCTCGGCGGCGCTTAAAAGGGGGCTGTTCTGCCTCCTGCACCCTCTTGCCGCCGCGCCTATGATGCCGTTATCCGTCATTATGTTGACCATTCTGTCATTATCCCGGTAGTTCGCATAGCGGGTGACTATGCCCGAGACCTTCTTTGATGACATATTCGCCCACTCCTTCCATTAATTATCCGGCTTGCAAGACGACCAGATGCAGATACTAAGCTATAATCAAAAACAGGACGGTCGCATCACATGAAGCAGAACGATACCAGCAAAAGTATCACCCAATCCAGGCACGACTCACCATGGCAGAAGTTTCTCCGCACAGGCAGCGTGGAAGATTACCTCGCCTATAAAAAAAGCCTTACGGGGCGGCCGTAAAGCCGCCCCGAGATTTATTCGTAGCCCAGCTCCTTCATTACTGAGGTACTGTTGCGCCAGTCGTTCTTCACCTTTACCCATAGCTGAAGGTTTACCCGGGTACCGAGCAGCCACTCCATGTCCTTGCGTGCCTCGCTGCCTATCCTTTTGAGCATACTGCCCTGACGGCCAATTATTATGCCCTTGTGGCCTTCCCTCTCGCAGTATATGGTGGCCCATATGTCGTACATGCCGTCGTCCCTGAGAACCATCTTGTCCACGCCGACGCCTATGCCGTGGGGAACCTCTTCCTTGAGCAGCGTCAGCGCTTTTTCCCGTATTATCTCGCCGCATATCACGCGCTCCGGCTGATCAGTGACCATGTCCTCCGGAAAATACTGAGGGCCTTCCACAAGGCAGGCCTTAAGGGCCGCCTCCAGCTTGTCCATGCCCCTGCCATCGGCGGCGGATATCTTGATTATCTCTTTTATGAAGCCCTCTTTTTCAAGGCGCTCCCTTGCGGTCTCGATATTATCCAGCGTAGCCGCGTCCGCCTTGTTTATGGCGGCTATCACCGGCGCCCTTGCCGTACGCAGCTTTTCTATTATGGCCTCGTCCTTTTCGCGTATGCCGTTCACGGCGTCCACCATGAAAAGTATGGCCTCCACCTCGTTGAGCGAATCGTAGGCCACCTTTACCATATATTCGCCCAGCTTGTTTTTGGGCAGCGTAACGCCGGGCGTGTCCAGAAATACCATCTGATACCCCTTACGGCTGACTACGCCCATTATCCTGTTACGGGTAGTCTGCGCCCTCTGGGAAACTATGGACACCTTCTGCCCCACAAAACGGTTCATCAGGGTGCTTTTGCCTACATTTGGGCTGCCTATTATGGTCACAAATCCGGAAAGGTACTTGGGCTCAGACATCATTTGAGATTCCTCTTTGTAAAGGCCTCTGGCAGCAGCGTGCTCAGCTCCATTATCTTATACTCGCCTTCTTTATTTGCGCATATTACCGGCATATCAGGCGCACAGAATTCAGCCAGAACCTGACGGCACACTCCGCAGGGCACAGCGTAGTCGTCACCGTCCCATATTATGGCCAGCGCATCGAATTCACGCTCTCCCTCGTATACTGCCTTGAACATGGCTGTACGCTCGGCGCAGTTGGTAGGGGTATACGCGGCGTTCTCTATATTGCAGCCAAGATAATAGGCGCCGTTCTTTGCCTTGAGGCAGGCGCCCACATGAAACTTTGAATAGGGCACATATGCCCTTTCCCTCGCTTCATTCGCCATGCGGATCATGTTCTTTATTTCGTAATCGTGTATCTCCATCATCTTTCTACCCCGATATAGTCAAGTATTTCGTCCTGAAGGGCGAACATGTTCTTTGAGTCCTCATCTGTCATATGATCGTATCCAAGGAGGTGCAGCGTGCCGTGCACAGCCAGAAAGCTCAGTTCCCTCCTTATCGAGTGACCGTATTCTTCAGCCTGGGCAACAGCCCTCGGGTAGGATATCACCAGATCCCCAAGAAATCCGTCAGGGGGTGCTATTATCTCCTCACCCTCCTCTGACGGAAAGCTTATCACGTCGGTAGGCCGGTCAACATTGCGGTATTCCTTATTGATGCCGTGTATGGTTTCGTCGTCCACAACCGTTACCGAAACGCCGCCCTCTCTATGCTGTTTTTTCAGCGCGCCCTCTATGGCGGCCGATATTATGTCCGCCGCTTCATCCGGGACGTCGGTCCGTATTTGTATCTCCGTCATTCCTTCTTCGCCTCCTCAGGATACTCTATTCTGTCGTGCATAAGCCCGCCGAAGGTGCGCAAAAAGCTCTTTTCTATGCTGCTTATATCTGCCAGTGTGAGCGGTACCTCGGAAAGCTGATTTTCGCCGTCCGTCAGCTTGCTCCATATTATCTTATGCACCATGGCTTCCCGTGCCTCCTTGGTACAGTCTCCAAGGCTCCTTACAGCCGCCTCGCAGCAGTCCGCCAGCATCACTATCGCCCCCTCCCGGGTGCTGGGCTTGTTGCCGGGGTAGCGGAAGCCCTTGGGGTTTACGTTGGGGTCGGTCTCCGCCGCCTTGCGGTAAAAGTACGTCATCATGGAGTTGCCGTGATGCTCCGCCGCTATGCGCACCACCGCGCCGGGCAGCTTGTTCTTTGCAAGTATGGTCGCCCCGTCCTTCTGATGGGCGATTATTATCGAAGCGCTCTCCTGGGGAGACAGCGTATCGTGTATATTCTCGGCCTGCTGGTTCTCCTTGAAATACTGGGGCCGCCTGAGCTTGCCAACGTCGTGGTAAGCCGCTCCAACCTTTGCCAGCAGAGCGTTTGCGCCTATCTTTTCCGCCGCGCCTTCGGCCAGCGCCGCAACGTTCATGCAGTGCTGATAGGTGCCGGGGGCATCGTACATGAGCTGCTTTAAAAGCGGGTTGCCGGTATTAAGCAGTTCATTGAGCCGCGCTGGCGTGGCTATATCGAAAAGCTCCTCCCATATCGTCAGCGAGCCTGTGACGAACAGTCCCGAGAACAGCGCCGAAAACAGTACGCAGCCGGCGTATGTAAGTATCTCCCTTACAGTCGCGCCAAGGGCGATATATATCGCCGCCGTAACGGCAGCGCCTGCCGCTCCGCCTATGCCGGAGGCAGCTATCATTCCGCCTCTGGTATTGATGCGCTTGAGCGCGAACACCGAAGCTGCGCAGGAGGCTATGTTTGCCGCCATCATAACTGCGGCAGTCGTTGTAAGTATGCCCTCCGTCCCTCCCGCAAGCACTGCGGATTCAAGCCCTAAAAGCACACCCGCTGCCAGCGCGGTTTTGTGGTTCACGAGCTCGGCTATAAGCAGCACAGCCATAACCATTGGCGTAACATGGGGTTCAAGCATATTTCCGAGCACCTGCATCCACGGCATCAATGCAAGCTGTATACATACCATGGTCATAAGCTTTGCGCCGTCAAAGGTATCCCTCTGGTATACCGCCATGTAAACCGCGAACAGTATATAGGCTGCCGCTACGTATATCATACTGCCTATCTGAGCCTGTGCCAGGTTCATCTCGGTGCCTTTCAACGCCTTACTTACAGCTACCGCCGCGCCGAGACAGGACAGCACCAGCGCCACAAGCAGTACCAATGCCGAAAGCGCGGCCCTCTGCCGCGACTCGAATGAGTTTTTATAATCACGCTGCTGCGACAATACTTTCGCCTCCTTTTGCAGTTTATTCGTATGTATATATGTATCAATCCCTGCTTCTGTGCTCGTATTTATCGTAGGCAGTAATGATCTTTTGTACCATTTCGTGCCGAACCACGTCCTTATATGTTAGGAATACCCGGGCAATACCGTCCACTCCCTCCAGCACGTCCAGCGCGTGCACAAGGCCGCTCTTTTTGTCGCGTGGCAGGTCAATCTGGGTTATATCTCCTGTCACCACTACTCTTGAGCCCTCGCCAAACCGGGTAAGGAACATCTTCATCTGTTCCACGGTGCAGTTCTGCGCCTCGTCCAGTATTATATACGCATCGTTCAGGGTGCGGCCGCGCATGTATGCAAGAGGCGCTACCTCGATCACGCCCCGCTCGCTGAGTGCGTGGAAGTTCTCGCTGCCCAGGAAGTCGTACAGCGCGTCGTACAGCGGTCTCAGATACGGATCCACCTTATTTTGCAGGTCGCCGGGCAAAAATCCCAGCTTTTCGCCGGCCTCCACGGCAGGGCGGGTGAGGATTATCTTTTCCACCTCTTTATTTTTATACGCAAGCACCGCCATGGCAACTGCCAGATAAGTCTTGCCGGTGCCCGCAGGGCCTACGCCAAACACGACAGTATTTCGCTTTAGGGCGGATATGTACTTCTTCTGGCCCAATGTACGGCACTTTATTTTGCGGCCCTTATTTGTAAAGGCCACCACGTCGTCTATCAGCTCCAGTATGAGATCCGCGTTGCCCTCCTTTGCGAGGTCGATGGCGTACCTTATGCGGCTCCTGTCTATATTTTCCCCCTTGCGGAGCATGGCAAGCAGCTTGTCCAGCACCGTCTCAGCCAGCGCCGCGGCTTCCTCCGGCCCCGTTATGTCTATGCAGTCCGCCCCCGCCTTTATTACGGCATCCGTCTCTTCCTCTATCACATTGAGGTTCTCATCGAACACGCCAAAAAGCCGTATGACCTCATCCATACTGTCCACGGCTACGGTATGCTTCTGTTCCTGTAAGGTCAATTCCTGCCGGTTTTCGTTCATTGACTGATCATATCTCCGATAACGGTTATATTTTGCTCCGCCACGATGTCCATGACACAGATAATTCCACCCTTGTCTGAACTGTATGCGGTCTTTTTTGATATTATACCCGCGTCCTTGGGCAGTTTCGCCCTGGCAAGCTCCTCTGCTCCCCTGAGCGCCGCAGCCTTTAATGTTTCCTCATCGGCCTTTGCCCGCTTATACACGAGTTCTGAATACTCCGCACGGCAAAGCGTTATAGGCAATATAGCGGCAAATCCGAAGCTTTCAGCCGTGCCTGTTTCATACTCCTCATATGGCGCTACACACGGAATTATTGTTTTTCCCTTCAGCTCTATCCAGAAGCCTGTCTGTTTTCTGCCGCTTGGCATCAGCATATCCTGCATCTCGTCCGCTCGGTATGAAAACCTGTGCAGCACCTCGGCAGTTACCTTGCCGCGGGCTTCCGTATATATGCCGTTGCCGAGGTCGCCGGATATCAGCAGCTCCCCCTTTTCCACAGCGTCACCCGCGTTGTGGTTAGCCTTTCCGGAAAGGGCGGTTATGGAGGTTATTATTCCGCTTTCCGCCGCGTATATGTTGCAGGGCTCGCCCGGAGTATACACCGGCACGTCCTCTTTTGCCTCTTTTACAGATATCTGCAGCACTACGCCCGTGAGCTCGGCTCCCGCCCATGCTATGCGGCTGTCGGAATTCTTTACGCCTTCGGCTATAGCGGCAGTATCGAGCTTCCCGCGCCCCGTTCCCGGCGATACGCCCATCTTATCCAGAGTCTTGTCTATCTCGCTCTGCTCTATCCTTCCGCAGCCCTCTATATCTATTATCCACATGAACCGGGAGGCTATAAGCAATGCCGATAGCGCTATCACCCAGCCGAAGGCCATAACGTACCTGCTGCCCATATGGCACAGCGCTACCGTCAAACCGTGCTTTTCCACTATCCTTATCCGGCAGGGGTACTGGCGCAGTATTGGCCGAAGGCTGTAAAAGCCCCCTATGCTTACGCTGAGGCGTATACTGCCGCGCCTTCGCGAAATATCCCATATCTCGATACCGCTTTTGGTTATGCTGTTTATAAGCCTCTCAAGATATGCTCCTTCGATATCAATAATAACATATCCCGCAATAGAATTCCAGATATTCGCCGCCACTGAGCTCCCTCCCGCCGGCCTTTTTGCCCTTTAATTCACACTTTATTCACTTATTTGGTGGGTTCATTCATAGGTCACTCCGGTAATGTACCCCTCTACCAGCATCTGCTCCCTATCCAGCTCCCTTATTTCCAAATCTTTTCCATATACCGACAGCATACCTTCAGGCCCGGTCAGAGTAATGCCCTTCTCCGTATAGGCGTACACGCCGCGATGATTCTCTATCAGCGCCAGCCTGTGCCCAAGCATGGTTACCTTTGCTGTGGAACCGTCCGTCTCCATGGGCAGGCCAACCGCCAGCATCGCGCCCGCAGCAGGATCCCTTCTTCGCCGCTTTTTATGTTTTCGCTTGTCATTCAGGTTCTTTTTCAAGGCATATTTCCCCCGTAAGGCATTCTATGCAGCATACGTCTCCATGATTACAGACAAGCAAAAGCCGCCGCGGTATGCGCGGCGGCTTTATCGTTACCATTGCTCTGCCATATCGAAACCCGATTCCGCCTTATATCCTTCTCTTTTGTATGTTTTTCCATCAAAAAGGCAGTATTTGCTGCCCCCTCCGGTATCCGCAAAGGAACAGTCCACGTAATACTTCTCTCCATCTATCTTTACCATGTTCCAGGCATGACCTTCGCCACCCTGCTCGCCTACTATCACATAGCACTCCAGGTCGAGGTAATCACACAGCGCCTTATACGCCATGGCGTATCCCGAGCAGACGGTCTTACCTTCTATCAGCGCCCCGTAGGCAGAGCGGCCTATGCGCATCTCCTTTGTAAGATTCTCTGCCTTGGTTGCATCGGATATGCCGTTATCATAGCTGGCGGCAGATATGACCTCACGGTACGCCGCTCTGTAGAGCTTTTCCGTTTCCTTATGCTTCGCCATTATGCCGTCCCCGCGCCGGGCTATGTCCGCCTTCAGCTCCTGGCGAAGCTCGGCAAGCTCGCTCCCTCTCACCGGCAGCTCCAGCCGGCCAACTATTATGCGGCGGCCATCCTCCTCTGTGTATTGCTTATACCATATTTTATCCGCCTCGCAGGGCAATTCAGCGCAGTTTGTGGAAGCCATGCTTTAAACATCCAGCAGCTCCCCCTCCGTCATGCTGGCTCCGGTATACAGGACAGCCGCCTCCTTCTCGATATCCGTGCTCCATGCCTCTACCATGGCCTCGTACAGGGACCTTTTATCCACGGCTTCCGCCATCTTGCCCAGGGGTACGGCCCCTTCAGTATAATCCACCGTAAGTTCCAGCTCGGTCACGCCGCCGTAATCCGTCATCACCCAGCTTATCCTGTCGGTAAGGTATTCACAGGCATAGTTTTTCTGCTGTATGCCCACTATGGCGTCGTATATAAATTTGTCGAACTCTTGGATTGACGCCGCGCTTTCGAATAGATACAGCGCCTTTTTGCCGTCCCTTTGCAGCATATCCATAACGCAAAGCTCCGCGTCGTCCTCCGTTCGCCGGTATATCGTCAGTGCCCCGCCGTCTCTCGGCATTGCAGCAAGCAGATCAGCGTCCTTCAGCGCAATGTCATAAGCCGCGCTGAGATACCCTTTATACTGCTCGTATTCGGCGCTCACGCCGTCTACGAACCGCCGGCATACATATCCACTGCGCCAGTCCTCGTTATATAGCGGATCAAGGCCGGATATGCGGCCGAAGTACAGTGTTTCCAGCTTATTTTCGCCATTCAGAACCGCATTTTCGATATTTGCGGCGAGGCTATCCGCCCTATACTCCTCCGGATATATGCCCTTTGCGGCAAGCTGCTCAGGGGACACGCCGCAGCCCGTTAGCAGCACCGGAACAATTATCGCAATTAATAGTATTTTTACCCTGTTTTTCTTCAATTTTCCTCCGTTTCGATATGGCGCTACATCACCCTGTCGGCATTTATCTCCCCGCAGTAATCCCATGCCATCATCTGCCTCACCTTATCCATGTGGTGGGTATGCCCCAGCACCCACATCAGCTTCGTCACCGCCGCCTCGGTGGTCATGTCCGCCGCGGAGATCACGCCGGAATCCCTCAGCGTATGGCTCACCTCGTATATGTCCGGGGAGCTGGCCTCGTAAAGGCACTGTGATGTCAATACCACGGGGATGTCCTCATCTATCAGCTTCTTCAGGCTCATCGCGTGGTCGCGGCGGAAGTTATGCACTCCGCCCAGGCCGAAGGCCTCCACAACTACGCCCTTTATTCCGCAGCTGGCTACGCTTTCGAGGAAGGCCGGGCTGGTGCCGGGTATGAGTTTTATGAGCACTACCCGAGGATCGATATCTATAAAGCAGGAGAATTCCCCCCTCGGCTCCGGCCTGACGAAGCTTATAAAGCCGCCGTTGGCAACAGCGCCGATATATGGGTAATTTATGGATTCAAAAGCGTTAAGTGAGGTCGTGCGGGTCTTTACCGCACGGCAGCCCTTTATTACCGCGTCTCCGAAGGCTATATATACGCCGCCGGTCAGCTCGCTGGCGGCTATTATGGCGTTATGCAGGTTTTTGCGCCCGTCTGAATCCGGCCTGACTATGGGATACTGGGAACCTGTAAGCACCACGGGTATATCTATATCCCTGAGCATAAAAGAAAGCATAGACGCAGTGTACGCCATTGTATCCGTTCCGTGGGTTATCACTATGCCTGAACAGCTTTCCCGGGCTTTTATCACAGCCTTGGCCATCTGCTGCCATTCCTCAGGCTGTATGTTCGAGCTGTCCATATGGAACAGGTCGGTATACTCTATCTTATGTCCGCCCGGCACGTATTCAAGCAGCTCCTTTGCACCGAGTCCCGGCATAAGCCCATTAGGTGAAGGTACGCACGCGATGGTTCCACCGGTAGCGATGATATGCAGCTTTTTCATAGTGACAGCCTCCGAAATGAAATTTTTTACGTGTCCTGTTCTGTTACCTTGATTATAGCTTTTGCCGCATCACTTCGCAACGGCAATATTGCAAGCTATGCACCGCATGAGTTATAATTGTTAAGGAAACACAGGCATATCCAATAAAATTTCCGCCCAGAGGTATAGCTTAAATGAAACTCAACAGCAAACGCACCTTTATCATCGGCCTGGCATTCTTTTCCATATGCGCTTTCTGGCAGATGTATGACAATATTGTACCGCTCATTTTAAAATACCGCTACGGCATAAGCGACGGCATATCCGGACCCATAATGGCTCTGGACAATGTATTGGCACTGTTCATGCTGCCGCTTTTCGGCACACTCAGCGACAGGAAGGGCGTGAGAATGCCCTTTATAGTCGTCGGCACGGCGGGCGCGGTGATACTCACGGTGTGCCTTTCCTTCGCAAAGACATTTTCAATGTTCTTTACGCTGCTTGCGCTGCTGCTGGTCTCCATGAGCATATACCGTTCTCCGGCCGTTGCACTGATGCCTGACGTTACGCCCAAGCCTCTGCGCAGCAAGGCCAACGCCATAATCAATCTTATGGGCGCGCTTGGCGGCGTATACACACTGGCCATGACAAGCTTTCTTGTCAAGGGCTCTGCGGTGGACGACCCCAGTTACCTGCCGCTTTTCATAGCTGTCGCGGCGCTTATGGCTATATCGGTAACCGCCCTCGCCCTTTCCGTCAACGAAAAGAAGCTCAAAGCCGAGGCCGACATAATAAATGACAGGATCGATGCCGAAACGGTGGCCAAACTCGACCTTTCCGGTAATGAGGGGCGCAGACTGTCCCCGGAAATGTTCCGCAGTCTCATGCTTATACTCTTCTCCGTTTCCTTCTGGTACATGGGCTACAATGCCGTGACTACCGCCTTCACCCGCTACGCCACCGAGATGTGGGGACAGGATGTGGGCGGCGCCTCCACCTGCCTTATGATAGCTACGGTAGGCGCGGTAATATCCTACATACCGATTGGCATGATATCTTCAAGGATAGGCCGCAAAAAGACTATACTCATAGGCGTGGCGCTGCTTGCCGGCTGCTTTGCCCTCGGCGCCTTAATGGCCGCCACCTTCTCCCCCCTGCTCTATGTCATGTTCGCCCTGGTGGGCTTTGCATGGGCGGCAATAAACGTAAACAGCTATCCTATGGTGGTTGAGATATCCACCAGCTGCGATGTGGGCAAGTATACGGGATATTACTACACCTTCTCCATGGCAGCCCAGATAGCCACACCCATAATATCCGGCCAGCTCCTTCAGCACGTGGGCTACAATACTCTTTTTCCCTACGCAGCAATCATGGTATCTATATCCTTTATAACCATGTCCCTCACCCGCCACGGCGACAGCAGGCCAGAGAAAAAAGGCAAGCTGGAGTCCTTTGACATAGAGGATTAGGCAAAAAGTCCGGAGGCCAAACTGGCGGTTGAGAGCTTTTCAACCTCCGGTTGAAAAATGTTTTTTCCCTTTGAAACGAATGGGTTATAGCTTAACCGTCGCATTTATGGCATAATCCCGGTGTAAAAGCAATGAACGAAAAGCAAAAGGAGAAAAATATGATCGACAACACCGAAACCAACAATACCGATACTTTGGGCAAGCGCATAATGGCGCTGCGCAAGGCCGCGGGCATGACCCAGGAGCAGGTAGCGGAGCGGCTGGGCGTATCCCCTCAGGCGGTGAGCAAATGGGAGAACGACGTATCCTGCCCCGACGTTACCATGATACCCCGCATAGCCCAGCTATTTAACGTATCCACAGACGAGCTTCTCGGCCTCAAGGCAAGCACCGTCAGGCCGGCCGATACTTCTTCATACAGCCATGGAAACGGCGGCTGCTGCAAATCCTCCTCCGCAACTCAGGGCATAGGCTTCGGCCTGCTGCTCATAGTGCTGGGCATAGCATACCTTGTAAGCCGCAGCACGAACGCTTCATTTAATATATGGGGCATACTGTGGCCCACAGTGCTCCTCGGCCTCGGCGTTTCCTCCGCCATTAAGCACCGTTCCGTTTTTTTCCTTGGCGTCGCGGGCATGGGCTTTTACTATCTCCTCTTCAATCTGGGAAATAAGATGCCCTTTGAAATGAGCTGGAGCATCGTCATACCCTTTGCACTTATACTGTTCGGCATAGACACGGTACTGAAAAAGCTATTCCCTTCCTTTTGGGGCAGGGATGACGGCGGGCATTGGGACGGCGGCAAAAGAGCCGTGCGCAGCTTTTCCTGCGAAAACGGCTTCGTATCCTGCTCCACCGTATTCGGCGAGAACATACTCGGCGCTGAGCCCTGCGACATAACCGGAGGGCGGATAAAGACCACCTTCGGCCACTGTGTGCTGGATCTTTCCGCATGTACCTTCGCCCCGGAGACTCACTTCAGCATTGAGACCTCCTTCGGCAGTCTCGAGTTGATTCTGCCGCGCAATGTTCGGGTGAATTCCAGCGTTGAAGCAGCCTTTGGCGGCGTTGAAACAAAGGGGCATCCGGACAGTGCAGATGCCATACTCAATCTCTGCGGCAGCACCGCCTTCGGCGCAACTCAAATAAGATACAGCTAAGGCAATATGGTCATATAAAAGGGTCGCCGGAATACCGGCGCCCCTTTTCAGCTGCTTATCTGTTTACAATCCTGTTTATCCAAATGTCTATAAGAAAATCCGCGATGTCGTTAATCGTATCCACCTTCCGTTACATCTGGCCCAGCTCGGTGCTTTCCACGTATTCGCTCTTGAACTCCCTCATTTTGCGCATGTGGTCGCTCTGAAGGTGTATCTGCTGGTCTTCCCTGCTCTCCCATGCTTCCAACAGAAAAAGCTCATCCGCCCTGTCTATGGGAAGATAGTACTCGTACTTTATACAGCCCTGCTCCATGCGGGTATGCTCAGCTATCTTTTCCCTGAGCAGACGCTTTACAAATTCGTCGCGCTTGCCCTCTTTAAGCTTATAATTAACCGTAAGAATAAGCACATTTCCCTCCAAATATCCATGGATTATCATATTCTAACCCATATTATACCATAACAAATCAAAATGCCAATTACGGCTAAACTTTTATGCTATTCCTTGGTCAGTCTATCTTTACTGCGTCTTCCGGCGGCTTGTAGTATTTGGGGCTGGCAGTTCCCCTGCGAGCTTCTTCGTCGTTGCCATTGTAGGTATCGGTATACAGCAGCTTGCTGCCCTCGAGCACCCCGTTGACATACTTGTCCTGATACGCTTCCGTCTTGTAGCCGTCCCTGCGTTCTACCGTGACCACCTTGTATCCCCTCGGTATGGTATCGTCATCGGTATAGTGCACGTTCTTGCGGCGTATGGTCTCGACTATCTTGCTGCGAGTCGCATATGTGACGCCATCCTCCAGCTTTTTGCCGTATATCTCCACGGTTACGGTATTATGCCTGCTGTCCGAGCCCTCGCCGGTATGGGAAAATATGAATATAGGGCCTCCCGTATCGTTCATGAACTTCAGGTCCTTGTTGGTTATTGAATCCACCGTGGCGTCAAGCCCCTTAGGAACATATGACGACGGTATGCTGTGGGAACGCCTTTCAGTTATGGTTATATTGCCGCAGAGCAGAGCGTTGTACAGCGTAGTGCTGACCTGGCATATGCCGCCCCCGGCCTGTATGCTGTAGCTCTTACCGTCCGCTATCCCGTTTGCGCCCTTCCAGCCCGTCTCATAGGTGCGGGGACCTATGAAGCCATTAAAGCTCCACTCCTCCCCTGCCGCCACGGTTATGCCGTTAATAAGCCCCGCCGCTTTTTCGATATTGAACACGCGGTTCTGCACTACCTCGTTGTCGGTGCTTATGGCGTATTCCGTAGTGTACTCTGAACGCTTGCCGAAATCTCCCTGAAGGTCGGCTGCGGTAAAGGAGGGGAGTATATCCTCATACTTCACGTCCATGTCGAACTCAAAGCTTCCGGCGTTGAACTGCTTCTCAATGTATTCAAGGTTCTCGGCAACTTTGAGCTTTCTGCCAGGCACTCCCTCTACAAAGCTCAACGATATGGTGCCATCCCCATTCTGAGCAGGGTTGGCCTGGGCCTCGATAGCGTTCTGATCGAACTCGCCTGCGATATCCTCCAATTTCATTCTGAGGGTGGTGCCATTCCATGTAAACACGTCGTTTATCTGGCCCGGCTCGCCGCTTGCAGTAACGTCCACCACGCCGCTGTCGTCAGGCACGTATGCCATAGCCCTCTGTATTGCGGCGTCAACGTCGCAGGAGAGGCTTATATCCTCCCCGGTGAGTTTGTACTCCTCTCTGCCGCAGCGCAACACGACACAGGAGGCGGCTATTATCTCCTCCGCCTTTTTTGCCACGGCGTTCCTCGCTTCGGTCTTGGTCTTGCCTCCCACATTTATACCCAGTATGGACACGCCGTCAGGCAGGTTTTGCTCCTGGCCTATGACGAGCTGTCCGCCGTCGCTGCCGATGTGCTTCACTGCGGCGATGCTTCCGACGGTTATCAGCGCCAACAGCGCGCATATGGTTATGAGCCGCCTGTAATTCACGCGTTTTCTTGGCTTGCGCTGCTGTGGCTGCCGGCGCTCCTCGTGCTTGGTCTTTTGAGCCGTATTGGGCTTCCGGTCAGGCTTTGGCTGCGGGGCCGCCTTGGTTCTTCCCTTACCGTCCATATATCCCGGCAGCTTGAGCTCCCTGTCGTTATTGCTGGGCATTACTTATCTCTCCGAAAAATGCTCTACCTGCCAAGGGTCCTAAGGGCAACGTCAGGGCAGTTCGTTATGACGGCATTGGCGCCCTTTGCGGCCAGTGCCATTACGTCCTTTGCTTCGTTTACTGTCCATGGATTCACCGCTACGCCGTTTTTCACGCACCCTTCCATAAGGCCGGGACAGAGCAACGCCGCCCTGTAATTTGGGTGTATGGCGTTGGCGTTGAGATACTTTGCATATACCCACGGGTCTACCATGGCGTTGGCGTACAGCAGTCCTATCTCGGCATCGGGATCAAGCTCGCGCACCTTTTGCAGCACGTAATGGTTGAAGGAGGAGTATATTATCCTTCCCTGCATGCCCATCTCCCTTTCCAGGCTTATCACCTTATCCCAAATGCCAGGATATATGACCACATCGCACTTTATCTCCACGTTTACGGTCATTCGGCTGTCCTTTATCAGTCCGTATACCTCCCTGAGGGTAGGTATCCTAACATCCTTATAGCCCGGCATTCCATTGGAGAAATCCAGTTTTTTAAGCTGCTGGCATGTCATATCAACCACGCGTCCTGTGCCGTTTGATGTGCGGTCGATCCTCTCGTCGTGTATCACCATCAACTTGCCGTCGCTGCTCTCGTGAACATCCAGCTCCAGCCCGTCTGCGCCCATCTCCATGGCCATTTGGAAGGCGGGAATGGTGTTCTCCGGCGCATAGGCACTCGCGCCCCTGTGGGCCCATACTTTTGTCATATCAATACTCATGCGGAAGTAAATACCTCCTTTTCATGCCTATTTATTATAGATAGTATATTATAACATAACTGCTTTTGTTTTACAAAAAACATAATGTGAATAAACATGGTCAGTACGGCGCATTATACGCCGTATGACAGACTTTTTGCTTTGCTTCCTGCTGGGCGGCGCCGGATATGTGCTGATAGAGCTTTTATGGCGCGGCCGCAGCCACTTTTCAATGTTTATAGCCGGCGGCTTCGCCTTCGCCCTGCTCCATGCCCTGTTCCAACGGTATGCCCTGCCGCTGCCGGTAAAGTGCATAGCCGGCGCATTGGTGATAACCGCAATAGAATTCATCGCGGGGTACATAGTAAACCTGCGCATGGGGCTAAACGTATGGGACTATTCAGGCAGGCCGTACAATCTTTACAGACAGATATGCCCCGGTTTCGCGCTGCTCTGGGCTCTGCTTTCGCTGCCCATAGCGCTGCTGTGCGATCATATTATAAAATAGGCGCCTTTCCCGGCGCCATTTATCTTTATCTGTAATATGTATTCCCACCTATGAACTCCCGCAGTATGGATGTTGGCGGTATCTCGTCCTCTACGTCCGCGTCCAGTATGTAATTCAGGAATTTCACTATATCCCGGGCCATGGCATAGTACTTGCTCTCAGGCGGCACCTCCTCAAGAAGGGGATAGACGTACTTCTTAAGCACGGACACCTCATAGAGTAGGGTAGTGTTGAACAGCGCATCCGCATTCTCCTGATATGGGAATATCCACTTTTCCTCGCCGCGGCGCACGCTCGCCCACATGCCGAGGGTGTGCTCCATAGAGGCGTTGCGGGTCATATAATCCCGCACCAGGCGGCGCAGTATGCGTATATCCGTAGTGCGTATCCTGTTGTGATCGTCCAGGTTAAGTGTAGTAAGGGCGCTTACGTATACCCTGAATATCTTGCTTTCGTCCACCTCGGGGCTTAGCAGCATGGGATTCAGTCCGTGTATGCCCTCGATTATCACCGGCTCATCGTCGTGGAGCTGCAATATCCTTCCCTCCGGGGCACGCTTGCCGTTGGTAAAGTCAAACCTCGGCACCTCTACCTTCTCGCCCCTGATGAGCGCCGCAAGGTCGCTGCCGAAGCGTTGTATATCCAGAGTATTGATGTTTTCGAGGTCAATCTCGCCGTTTTCGTCCCGTTCTATCTTATCCCGGTCGATGTAGTAATCGTCCAGCGACAGCATGACCGGATGACAGCCCTGCAAACGCAGTTGCGTGGATATCCTATGGGCAGAGGTAGTCTTTCCTGAGGAGGAAGGGCCCGCCACAAGCACCGCTTTTGCGCCCTTTTGCACTATCTTATCCGCTATATCCGCATAGCCCCTGTCGTGCAGCGCCTCGTTTATGCGCACCAGCTCCCGTATGGTGCCGTTCTGTATGTGGGTATTCAGGTCGTTCACCGTGGCGCATTCCATGAGCTTTCCCCACTCGTCGCTCTGGTGGAACACCGCATGAAGCTTTGGCAGGTCTACGTAGTCCGAGGGCACGTCCGGAGCGTCGCTGCGTGGCATGAGCAGCACCACTGCTCCGTCATGGACGTACTTTACCCGGAATACGTCGGCATATGACGTATCCGGCGCCATCTCACCGTAGAAGTAATCCATATAGCCGTCTATCTGGTAAACGTCAAAGTAGCTGAACCTGCGCCACTTGAGCAGCTTCGCCTTGTCTGCCTGTCCGTCCTGTTCGTAGAAGCTCAGCGCCTCTTTTATGGATATGCGCCTGCGCTCCAGCGGCAGCTTGAGCCGCACCAGACGTCGCATCTCGGTTTCTACCTTGAGAGCCGCTTCCTCGTTGAATGGCTCCTCCATGCCGTCCACGGTTATAAACAGCCCTGGGCCGAGAGAGTACCTTACGCACACCCTCGCCCTTGGAAATTCCTTGCGCATGGCCAGAATAAACAGAAACTGCAATGTGCGCTCGTAAACCCGCCTGCCCATATCCTCGCCATAGCGGAGAAGATGTATCTGGGTATCCTTTTTGGGCGTGAAACGCAGATTAAATACTTCGCCGCCTATCTGAGCCGCCAGCGGCCTGTCGGACAGCATTATGCTGTCAAGTCCTTCCTTTTTTACCGCATCCAATATGGACCGGCCGCTTTCCAGTTCGCAGTTCCTTCCGTCTATGTCCAACCTCACGACTATTCCTCCCGGTACTGTTTCAAAATAATTTCGTATATCATACCATCAGCTGACAAAGGCACACAAGGTTTTAGGAGCCAAACAGCACGGCATAACTGCGTCGTCCTCATTTGAAATACAACCAGTATTTCTGCAATCGTCCTTCTTGTTCTGCCATACTCTTTGGCTTCTAAAACTCGAAGACCCTTAAGAGCTTGTTTTGAGGGCGATCCAAGGCCGAGGAGCGCAGTACTACTGGATGTAATACAAGCGACGAGAACGCAGGAGCGTCCCAAAACAAGCCTTTCGGGCTTGTGTGCTCTTGTCAACTGATGGTACCAATGTGTAAAATTCCATATTTACGTTATTATACTATATCCTTATCCAATTGAACATGTGCTCAATGAAAACTTTTTGTTTAATCAGCATTTTCTCACGCACTGAGCCGTAAATCTGATATAATAAGTAAATGTATGTGCCGGTTTCGCTTATCCGCTGCGGCCGGCGAGCAAAAACTGACGGAGAATGCAAGCTTATTTTATGGAAAAGAAAAAGACCTCATTCGTACAGGGCGCGGCTGTACTTGGCGTAGCCGGACTGCTGGTAAAGATAATAGGTGCGGTATTCCGCATACCCCTCAATAACGCCGTAGGCCCCATAGGCATGAGCTACTATGAGGTAGTCTATCCCTATTACTCCGGTCTTCTTGTGATATCCTCCTCCGGCCTTCCCACCGCCATATCTAAGATGGTATCTGAGCGCGTGACTGCAGGAGACTATCGGGGCGCACACAAGGTGTTCGTCACCGCAATGCGGCTTCTGGTATGCCTCGGCCTCTTCACCGGCCTTCTTATGTTCTTCGGCTCGGAAAGTCTTTCCGCCCTCTCCTCACAGCCCGAAGCGCACCTTTCCTTTAAGGTGCTTTCCCCCGCCCTGCTGGTAGTTTCCATAATGTGCGCATACCGCGGCTATTTGCAGGGCATGCAGCGCATGACGGGCACAGCCCTTTCCCAGATAGTGGAACAGGTAGGCAAGCTGGCCATAGGCCTTACCTTAGCCATAAAGCTGCTGCCCAAAGGACCCGAGTACGCCGCCATGGGCGCGCTGATAGGTGTTACCGCATCGGAATTTCTGGCCCTGCTTACCATCATATTCGTATATAACCGCTACCGTCCTTCCATAAGGCGGCATATAGAACAGAGCGCGCCCTACGCTCCCGCCCCCATAGCTAAAAACCTCATACTGCTGGCCGTGCCTATAACCCTGGGCGCTTCCATAAGCTCCCTTTCCGGCATGGTGGACAGCGCCATGATAATCCGCATACTGCTGAACCTGGGCTACTCCAAGGATACCGCCCAGACCGCCTACTCCCTGCTGCGCTCCAACGTGACTACACTGACCAACATGCCCGGCGTGCTGACCATGGCTCTGGCCATGAGCCTCGTGCCTGCCATATCCGCAAGCGTTGCCCGCAGGGATAAATCAAGCGTTCAGAATATATCCCGCCTCGGCATGAAGCTGGCCCTCATAATCGGCCTGCCCTGCGCCGTAGGTCTTTTCGTGCTGGCTAAACCCATACTGGGCATGCTGTATCCCCGCCTTACCGAAGCGCAGCTTTCCCTTGCCGCCGACCTCATGCACACCGCCTCCATAGGAGTTATATTCCTCTCCTTGGTTCAGGCTATGACCGGCATAATACAGGGCTTGGGCAAGCCCAACGTACCGCTGTTCAACCTGTTCATAGGCTTTATACTCAAGGTGATAACGCTGGTAGTGCTCACCAACATACCCTCTATCAATATACAGGGTGCGTCCATATCTACCGTGATATGCTACGCCTTCGCCGGCATCGCTGATACGGCCTACGCCGTGCGCAAGGCGCATATCAATATGAATTTATGGGACGTTATACTAAAGCCGGTTCTCTCCTCCGCAGTGATGGGCGCAATGGTGTACATGTGCTTCGCTTTTATGAATAAGCTTGGGCACGTCACCCTCGGAGTTCTATTATCCGTGACTTTGGGCGTATGCGTATACGGCATCCTTGCAATATACCTCCGCATGTTCAGCCGCGAAGAACTCAACTACATACCCGGCGGCAGAAAGCTTAAAAGGCTCATTTACGGCAGCGAAAAGTAAATAAGGAGAAATCATATGACTAAACTCACCATAGCACCCCTTTCCATCCCCGGAAGCATCACTACCGCTTCCCAATCGGCAATAGAGCATGCCGGCAGGCTGTTCCTTCAAACTGCGGATTCACCCTGCGCCAGATGGATAACAGATGCGGGGCTGCCATATGTCTCAATGGACGACCTGTACGACAGCAGCTACGATTACGACGAGCTGAACCAGGCGATAGCGGCACGGCTGATGTGCGGCTGCGACGCTGTTTATGCCGTGTCCGGCCGCGGCATAGGCGAAGGCCAGCTTTCCGCCATTCGGGAAGCCGCATCCAAAGCCGGCGCCACCGTAAAGGTGCTTCCCGGCATAGGCTACTCTGACGCTGTGCTGGCCGACCTTCCCTTTACCTTATCCGACAGGCGCGTGATATGCGCCGCCAACGATCTTCCCGATACCATAGACCCCTTCCTGTCCCTCTGTGTAGAGGAGATGGATACCCGGCTCTGCGCGGGCGATGTAAAGCTGGCGCTGCTTGATTATTACCCCGATGAGCACGCCGTGTACTTCTGCGATATGGGAGCAGACGGCGAATACCGCATAAAAGAGATACCACTTTTTGAGCTGGACAGGCAGAATAGCTATTCCGCCGCCACCTGCTGCATAGTGCCTCCCGCCGCATCTCAGGACAAGCTTGATCGCGGCGATATGAACGGCCTAATGGCGGTGCTGCGCCGGCTCCGCGCCCCGGGCGGCTGCCCCTGGGACGCAAAGCAGACCCACGAATCCCTGCGCTCCGGCCTTATCGAGGAGGCCTATGAGGTAATAGACGCCATCGACAGCGGCGACCCCTTCGCCCTCTGCGAGGAGCTGGGCGACTTACTGCTTCATGTCGGAATGCACACTGTCATAGAGGAGGAAAGGTCCTCCTTCACCCTCAGGGATGTGACCTCCGGCATAATCAATAAGATGATATACCGCCATCCCCACGTATTCGGCACAGCAGAGGCCGACACGCCGGAACAGGTACTCAGTAACTGGGAAAAGCTCAAGAAGAAAGAAAAGCACATGGAAAGCTACTCCGCCACCATGGAGGCTGTTCCCAAGGGCTTCCCCGCCCTCATGCGAGCTGCCAAAATACAGAAAAAGGCTGCCAATGTGGGCTTTGACTGGGACAACGCCGATCAGGCGCTGTACAAGCTGCCAGAGGAAGTCAGCGAACTTACCAAGGCCATGGCGGAGGGGAACCACGCCCATATCAATGAGGAGCTGGGCGACGTATTTTTCGCCGCAGTGAACGTGGCGAGGCTTCTCAAGCGTGACCCTGAGCAGCTCCTTAACGCCGCCACCGACAAGTTCATGACTCGCTTCAAGGTCATGGAGGAGTTAATAACCGCCGATTCCCTATCCCTCGAAGATATGACCCTCGAGAAAATGGACAGGTACTGGGATAAAGCCAAGAAAAAGTTAAAATAAATTAGAAATTCAGGCAGTTTTTTGATTTTTCATCTTGCGTTTGCGGGACATGCTTAGTATAATTGTAAAAGTCCGCGTTATGCGGCATACTAAAGCCCAACAATAATTAGGAGGATATAATTAAATGAATAAGACTGAACTCATCGCTGCAGTAGCCAGCAAGTGCTCCATCTCCAAGAAGGAGGCCGAGGCTGTAGTCCTCGCTACCTTCGACAGCATTACCAACGCCCTCGTAAGCGGCGAGAAGGTACAGATCGTTGGTTTTGGCGGCTTTGAAGTACGCGAGCGTCCCGCTCACAAGGGCCACAACCCCATGACCGGCGAAGAAATTGAAATCGCTGCCAGCAAGTCCCCCGCTTTCAAGGCCGGCAAGGCTCTCAAGGAAGCTCTCAACTAAACCTTACTTATCCTTATTAACATAAAAAAGCAGGCCGTAAAAAGCCTGTTTTTTATTATTTCGATTTGCGTTAACCCCTTATCATACATACGCTTCTCGCAGTTATGCACTCCAGGTTTCCCTCCGGGCCGGTATGCTCCGGCGTGGTGGCCTTTGCGCTCACAATGCCCACATCGCACCCCATGGCATCGGCTATATTGCGGCGCATATTATCTATATACGGCGCAAGCTTTGGCTCCTGGGCTATCACCGTGGCATCCACGGAGCATATCTCATAGCCCGCATCGTGCACCGTCTGCCATGCCCTTTTGAGCAGTATAAGCGAGTCCATATCCTTATATTCAGGGGAGGAGTCCGGGAACATCCGGCCTATATCCCCCATGGCAGCAGCGCCCAGCAGCGCGTCTATTACGGCGTGTATCAGCACATCCGCATCGGAGTGGCCCATAAGGCCCAGCCTGTACGGTATCTCCACACCGCCTATGACCAGCCTTCTGCCCTCTGTCAGCCTGTGGGTATCCTCGCCGTAGCCTATCCTCTCTCTTGCCGTAAGCTTTTGGAACAACTCAATATCCTCCTCAGTGGTAAGCTTCTGGTTTATCACACCACCCAGTGAGTAATGCACGCTGCCATACAATCTTTTATACAGGGCGCAATCGTCCGTGGCCTGCACGCCATCGTCCTTTGCCTGCCGGTACGCCTTCATTATCCGATCATACTTAAAGGACTGGGGCGTCTGGGCCAGCATTACGCCGTTTCTGTCTACCAGCTCGCCCTCCCGCCACATGGTATCCCGGGCGGGTATGGCTGCAACGCCGCTGCCGAACTCGGCGGCGCACCTTATGCTGTCCCGTATTATTTCTTCCGATACGAGGCAGCGCGCCCCGTCATGTATAAGGGCTATGTCGCAGTCGGCAGCCCTAAGGGCGTTATATACGGAATCTCCCCGTGTCTCACCGCCATTAACGGTCCTGAGACCATACTGTGCGCAAAGCGCCTCCGCCTCCTGCCGCGTGGCGTCCGACACGGCTATTATGATATCCGTAACACCCGCATTGAGCAGCGCCTCTGCGGAGCGGCGCAGTACAGTCCTGCCGCCCAGGCTTATGATAAGCTTATCCCTGCCCATGCGCCGGGAAGCTCCCGCCGCCAGCAGTATTCCAGTTACCTTCATTCGAGATCTCCCCGGGTGATCATCTCATACATCTCGGCGGCAGCCGCCTTGGTTGTGAACTCCTGTACGCTGGTAACCTTCACCACGGTATGCTTGCCGCCCATGAGTATATCCAGCATATCGCCCTCCTTAACTTCGCTTGAGGGCTTCGCCACCTTGCCGTTTATCTGTATTCTGCCGAGGGAGGCGGCCTCGCTGGCAACCGTCCTGCGTTTGATTATCCTTGAGACTTTAAGGTACTTATCCAGACGCATATACGTCCTCCAAAATTCATTTTTCTAAAGCTTACCACATATGTGGCAAAAAAACAAACCGGGCGGTTCACGCCCGGTCTATGTTTTACCTATTAACCCACTGAAACGGGACTATAAGTGACGCTGCGCACAAGTTCTTCATTGAGGGATACGCTTTCGTCGTTCTTCCAGGTCTCTAACATCTGGTTCCATTCATCTTCCTGAACATCGATCATCAGTATTTCCTTTATCTTGTCCTTTACGCTGTCCAGTCCTACTTCGCCTGCGGGCTCATCGGAGAGGTAATAAAGTATGTGCACTCCCTCGTCGTCCTTTACGGCCTCGGTATACTCGCCCTGCTTTATCTTTGCAAAGGCGTCCTTTACTTCCTTTGACCAGTCATAGCTGCCGGAATGCTTTACGCTTATGAGCAGGCCATTTTCGTTTCCCTCGGTATCAGGGGAATATTCCTTAGCAACCTTTGAGAATTCCTCGCCGGACTGAAGCTTCGCATAGGCTTCCTTCGCCTTTTCTACAGAGGGAGCAAGGTATTCGTCCTTTATCTTATCGGCATCTGCCTTGAGCTTGTTGTACTCTGTCTTTATCTCGCTGAGCCTGTCTGCCCCCTCGCCGCCCTCTACGTTCACGGTAAAGGCCAGCTCGCCGTACTCGCTCTTGAGATTCTCCATCTCGGAAAACTTCTCGCTGTACTCGTCAGAGATGGCGTCCTCGGGGGTTATGAGTATATGCAGCACACGGCTGTAGCCCTCGGGTACATACAGAACGGGGTCGCCGCCGTAAAGCTCCTCGGCCTCCTTATCGGCCTTGTAATTCTCGGGATTATTGTCATAAGTCTCCTGCTGGGTCTTGAGGTTCTCGTCATACCAGGACTTTATTTCATCATCGCTCACGGTAACGTCCTTGAGCATAGCCTCCTTGAAGGCCTCGCCTATGGCGCTCTCGGTGCTGTTTTCCAGTATCCACTTGCCGTACTCCTCCGCGGTCATGCGCTCGCCGGTGTAGGCCTCCGCCTCGTCCGCTATGTACTCGGCAAGGCGCTCCTCAACGTCTATGCCGCTGTCCGCCTCAGCGTCGCTTTCCGCCTGCTTGCGGTATTCCTCCACTATACTGTTAAGGTCTGCCGCCGCCTGCTCCTCTATCTCGGCAAGTTTTTCATCGCTGAGCTTATCATAGCCGGACTGGGCCGCCTGATAAGCGATTATCTCGTTAACTACAAGCGCATCTATGATGCTGTCCTGAAGCTGCTTTGTACCTTCCTCGTCGGCGGATATATCGTAGCCCATCATGGCGTAGTACTGGGCATAGGCGTCAAAGAGCTGCTTGTACTCTCCGAAGGTGACCTTACGGTCGCCTATGGTGGCTACAGCCTCGTCGCTGTCGACAACTGCAGTATCGCCTTCACCTGCGGAAGGAGCAACGCTGCACCCTATTACGGAAAGTGCCAGCACCAGTGCCAATGCAGCTGCAAATATCTTCTTCATTATGTTTTTTTCTCCAATCTGTGGACGTTTTAGGCTCAAGGCCAGCCCGTATTCACAATGTTGATTATACCCGTATTCACTTCACGATGCAATCCGACATCATGTAAACAATCTGTGTCAGCTCGCCGCACAGTTTTTTCACATCGGACTTGGGCCGGCGTATGACTATTGTGGGCACTTCCTCGGGCAGCATGGCCGCGCCTGCTATGTTGTTTGCGGCTGCAAACAGCTTTGTGCCGTCCATGGGCGCCTCCGGGTCAAACACTATACGCACCTCCCCGTCCCGCACCATAAGCCGCTGTATATAGGCCCGCTGCGCTTCCGCCTTGATAAGGGCGATGAATATGAGGTTCTGCACCTCCTCGGGTATGTCTCCGTAACGGTCGATTAGTTCGTCCTGTACGTCGTACACGTCCGCCTGTGCCGCAATGAATGCGATGCGCTTGTACATGGAAAGCCGCTCCGCTTCCCTCGGAATATAGCTCTTTGGAATATTGGCGGAAATGGGTATATCCACAACTGTATCTATGTCCTTGGGCAGCTCCTCTCCCTTTGCCTCCCGGACTGCGCTGTCAACTATCTTGCAGTACAGATCGTAGCCTATTGCCTCCATATGGCCGTGCTGCTCCGGTCCCAGAAGGTTTCCTGCTCCGCGTATCTCAAGATCCCTCAGCGCTATCTTAAAGCCGGAGCCAAACTGGGTAAGCTCCCGTATGGCTATGAGGCGCTTTTCTGCCGTTTCGCTCATCGCCTTGTTTGGCCTGTATGTAAGGTAGGCATAACCAAGCCGCACTCCGCGGCCCACGCGGCCCCTGAGCTGATAAAGCTGGGATAGGCCCATGGTGTCCGCGTCGTATATTATTATCGTGTTCACGTTCTGCATATCCAGTCCGCTCTCTATTATGGTGCTGCAAAGCAAAACGTCGTACTTGTGATCCATAAATTCCAGCATGGTCTTTTCCAGCACCCGCTCGTTCATCTGCCCGTTGGCAAAGCACACTCTGGCCTCCGGCACCAGCTCCCTGAGCCTTCCCGCGAACTGCTCCATACTGCGGACGTTGTTATATACGAAGTATACCTGCCCGCCGCGTCCAATCTCCTTCAGTATGGCCTCGCGTATTACAGAATCGCTGTATTCCATTACATACGTCTGCACGGGATAGCGCTGGGAGGGCGGCGTCTCTATCACGGACATATCGCGTATGCCCGTCATGGACATGTGCAGCGTCCGCGGGATAGGCGTGGCGGAAAGCGTCAGCACGTCCACGGACTGGCGTATGTTCTTTATCTGCTCCTTATGGCCTACGCCGAAGCGCTGCTCCTCGTCTATTATGAGAAGCCCCAGATCCTTGAACTTTACGCTCTTTGAGAGCAGCTTATGGGTGCCCACCACCATGTCCACGCTGCCGCTTTGCAGCCCCTCGATTATCTTTTCCTCCTCCTTGGGAGTCTTGAAGCGGGAGAGAAGCTCCACCTTCACGGGGAAACCGTCGAACCTGGCAGCTATGGTATTGTAATGCTGCTGGGCAAGTATAGTTGTAGGCACAAGCATTGCGCACTGCTTGCCGTCCATCACTGCCTTGAAGGCGGCCCTGAGCGCTACTTCGGTCTTACCATAGCCCACATCGCCGCAGAGCAGGCGGTCCATCACCTTGTCGCTCTCCATGTCCGCCTTTATCTCCTGAATGCTTGTGAGCTGATCCGGCGTAGGCTCATACGGAAAGCTATCCTCCAGCTTTCTCTGCCAAGGGGTATCCGGCGAAAACTTAAAGCCCTTGCGTTTCTGCCTCTCGCCGTAAAGGCGCACAAGGTCGAAGGCCAGCTTCTTTACGCTGTCGCGGGTCCTGGATACGGTTTTCTGCCATTCGCCGCTGCCCAGCTTTGAAAGGCGCTGCGTACCCTCATCATCTCCGCCGCCGATGTACTTCTGCACCCGGTCCAGCTGGTCCGTAGGTATGTACAGCTTATCGCCGCCGGAATAGACAAGATGCAGATAATCCTTCTGTACGCCGCCTACCCTGAGCGTCTCAACGCCTACGAACCGACCTATGCCATGAAGCTCATGGACCACAAGGTCGCCCACGTTCAGCTCGCTGAACACCAGCTGCGGCTTCCTGCGCTTTTTCTTATTGTCCGCAGGCCTTCGGTTTTCGGCTCCGTAAAGCTCGTTTTCCGTGACTACCGCAAGGGAAAGCTCCGGGTACTCGAAGCCGTGGTTCAGCTGCTGCTCTATTATCAGCACCTCCCCCGGCACAATGTCCCGGTCCAGCTTTTCCTTTATAGGTACTATGTGGTTTGAATCCAGCAGTCTGTCCTGAAGCCTTTTGGCGTGGGTACCGGCGTATATCAGAACGCTCGTATGGCTCTTTTTCCACGCCTCTATATCCTCGGCCAGCAGCTCCTCCCGGCCTACGTATCTCGAAACCGGCCGGGTATCGAATTTGAATATGCACCTCTGCCCTATAAGGCCGTAGCTGCGGGTCAGGGCGAACATCATGGCGGTCCTTCTGGTATCCATGCGCTTGATGGTTTCAAGGGGGGATACCGTAAGGTTGGCCTGCTCCGGCTGTATCTCTCCCGCCTGCATAAGCGAGGATACGCCCTCGAGGAACTCCTGATAGGCTATCTTTCCGCTTTCCTCAAGGCGGGCCGGCTCGTCTATGAGTATTATCCAGTCCTTGTCTATGTAATCGAAAAGCGTGGTTTCCCCGGGGTAAAACAGAGGCAGCAGGGCAACTGAATTATCCGGCCTGCCCCCCTCCTCCAGCGCCGAGGCCAGTTCCTCCGCCTTGCGCTTTTTAAGAAGCTTCAGCGCCCGCGCTCTTGCCTCGTCTGTTATGGGCATCTCGGTAGCCGGAGGGACGTCTATGTGGTCCACATTATCCACAGAGCGCTGTGTAAGCGGATCGTATATCCTGAGCGTATCTATCTCATCGCCAAAAAACTCTATACGCACAGGATTTTCAGCGGCGATGGGATATACGTCAACATAGCCGCCGCGGAGGCATACCTGCCCCGGCGCCTCGCATACGTCAACCCTCTCATAGCCCGCCATAACAAGCTCCGATACCATATCCCGGGGTTCTATGGTCTGCCCCGCATCATAGCTGTGCAGGCTGTTTTTGATTATCTCCGGGGCCACGGTGCGCTGCATCAGCGCCTGTATGCATGTCACCACCGTCATGGTCTTGCCGGCGGCAAGTGCGGACAGCACCGCTACCCTTCGTTCCTCTATGCTGTCACGGGCGGCAAAGCCCTTGCCGGACAGGGGTATCTCCCTGGTCGGAAAGTGGGCGCAGGGTATATCGTAGCAGGCGATGTCGTCATGCAGCTTTACCGCCGCCACCTCGTTTGGCGCAACCAGCAATACCGCCCTGCCTGTTGACAGCGCGGCGGCTATATGCCCCTTGTGGCTTTCTCCAAGGCCGAATACTCCTGCAGGGCCTTCGCCATTTACCATAGCGTCCCGCAGCCTTGTGTATTCCGGATGCCTGTCAAGTATTTGTATAAGCGGGTTTGTCACTTACTTCTGCTCCTCTTTGTCCTGCTTCCCGGCCTCATCGGCCTTTGTTTCTTCCTTTGGTGGCTTGGGTTTCTTTGGGCGCCTGTTGAATCTGGCCTGCGCCTCGAGAATTTCGCCCTTTACGATCATCTCTGCCGCGTCTGCCGCGTCCTTTATGGCGGCGATAAGCTTTTCCCTGTCCTCGCCTTCAGGCGCGCCCAGCACGTGGGCTATAAGTCCCTTCTGGCCGTCCGCGTGGCCTATCCCTACCCTTACGCGAGGGAAATCGTCAAAGCCCAGCTGGTATATGACGCTGCGCATGCCGTTGTGTGTGCCCGAGGAACCGCCGCCCCTTATGCGTATAGTGCCGAGAGGTATGTCTATATCGTCGTATATGAGCAGCAGCTGGTCATGCTCCGGCTTGTACCAGTTGCACAGCTCCATTACGCTCCAGCCCGAAAGGTTCATATAGGTTTCCGGCTTGGCCAGCACTACCTTTTGGCCGCCTATATATCCCTCGCCGAATACCGCCCTGAAATTGTGCCGCTTCACTTCTATGTTGAACCTGTCCGCCAGCATATCCACGGTCATAAAGCCCACGTTGTGACGGGTATTCTCGTATTCCCTTCCGGGATTTCCAAGGCCCACTATTATAAACACCTTTATTCCTCCATGTACGCCAATATGCCCTCATACGTAATCCGTATGAGGGTAAAATGCCGTTATTTTTCTCTTTTCTCCGCCTATTATAAGGCAAAGCGCAGCCCCTTTTCAAGTGCGGCAGGCATAAAAAAGCGGCGCGCACCTCGCGCACCGCCCTTATTTCCTTTTTCCTTTATCTTCCCTCGAACCTTGCTATGGCTCGCTTCAGCGCCTCGTTGAAGCACTGAAACTCATGCGCCCCCTCCAGCTTATCGAACTCATAGGGTATACCCATCTTATCCAAAGCGCCTGTGAATAGCTCGTGCTCCTTCATAAAGGCGTCGTCCTTGCCGCAGGTAAGATATATCCTCGGCAGCTTGTTTTCCGCCTTCACCTTCAACAGCATGTCCAGTATCTCCGCATCATCGGTAAGCTCCAGAGATTCGCCGTATATGGCCTTGAAATCCTTTATGAGTCGGAGGCCGAACCGCTCGGCATAATCCGGCAGATCGCCGTATTTCTTTATTTCCTCCATTCCCGCCTTTGCAAAGAGCGGCCCTGAAGAAAAAGCCCCCACAAAGCCATAGCTGTCCGGGTGAGTAAGCGCGCAGCGCAGTGCGCCATAGCCGCCCATAGAGCAGCCCATTATACCCGTATCCTCACGGGCAGCGGATATGTTGAACATATTCCGGCATATTACAGGAAGCTCCTCGGTCACGTACCTTTGATAGTCGAAGCCGTACTTCATGTTGGAGTAAAAGCTTCTGCCCGCATCCGGCATCACATAAACAGTATCGCCATTCGCTGCGTACGCGGGCAGCATTGAGTAATCCAGCCATGAGCGGTCGTTTCCGCAAAGGCCGTGCAGCAGGTATACTACCTTGTACTTGCCCTCCCTGAGCTTGTTGGGCGTAACGATAGTCAGGCCTGTGTCCATATCCAGAATCTTTGAATAAACTGAGCCGCTCAGCCGCATTATTTTTTCCTCCTGTATCCAAATCCCGGCCCGCATATGCGAGCCGGGACTGTATTATTCATTGCTGTTGTTTGGTTTTATATTATCTCTCGGGCTCTATAAGGCCGTAGTTGCCGTCCTTACGCTGATACAGAACATTTACCTCGCCGTCCTCCGCATTCTCGAATACATAGAAGGAATGGCCCAGCAGCTCCATCTGCAGCACCGCCTCTTCCACGTCCATGGGCTTTATGGCAAAGCGCTTTACGCGAACGACCTTATGTTCCTCTTCTTCCTCGTCGTCAACCGCATAGCTCGCTTCCTGGGCGGCAAACGCCTCTGCCCTGAGATTCTTCTCCAGCTTGGTGCGGTGGCGCATTATCTGCTTTTCAACCTTGGCAATTACGGTATCGATGGAGGCATACATATCTCCGCTGACTTCCTCGCCGCGGATAATGCCGCCGGAGTAGGGAATGGTGATCTCTACGATGTGACGGTTCTTCTCTACGGAGAGGGTGACGTGAGCCTCCGTATCTTCAGGGAAATACTTATCCAGCTTGGAAACCTTCTTAGTCACCAGATCGCTGAGATAATCGGATACCTCGATGTTTTTTCCATTGATAGAAATACGCATATTCGTTTCCCCTTTCCCGCGCAGTGGCATCGTCCCATACTGAACCGATACGCCGCGCTTTTCGCTTTTTTTAATTATAACATATTATGCCCAAAACAAAACGCATAAATTTGTGAAAAAACCGGGGCTGTCCAGCTGTGCTGGAAAAGCCCCTATAATATAAATATAGCTTATTTCTTTTTTCCCTCTTTTTTTCCGTCACATTTCCCGCTGTGGGGGCAGCCCGTGCAGCCGCACCCGCATCCGCCCCTTTTGCGGTTCTTTATCCATTTATATATACAGAATCCGGTCCATCCCATTATGAGTGCTGCCAGAATATACCAAACGCCGTTTTCCATATATCCTTACCTCCGTCAGACCATGAACAGTCCACATACAGTATATACTATAAACGACATAACGTATGCTATAAGTATCTGGTAGCACACGGCAAAGGCAGTCCACTTGCGGCTGCCCAACTCCCGCCTTATAGTGGCTACCGCCGCCATGCACGGGGTATACAGCAGCACGAATACCAGAAAAGCGTATGCGGAACGGGGTGTGAATATTCCCGAAAGCGCGCTCTGCACGGCTCCGCCCCCTGCGCTGAGGGAGAAGCCGCAGAACATGGCGAGACTGGATACCACCGCCTCCTTGGCGATTATGCCTGTAAGCAGCGCTACCGCCGCCTGCCAGCAGCCGTATCCCATTGGGCTGAATACCGGAGCTATGAAACTGCCCAGCCGGCCCAATATGCTCGTTTCCGCGCTCTGCACCATGTCGAAGGACAGGTCAAAGCTCTGAAGGAACCACAGCACAACGCTCATGGCGAATATTATTGTGCCCGCCTTCTCTATGAAGTGGCTTACGCGCTCCCATACGTGGGTAAATACATTCTTCGCAGCAGGCAGCCTGTACGTGGGCAGCTCTATCATGAACGCTGCATCGTTATCCTTAAAGATGGTCTTGCGGAACAGATAGCCGGACAGTATTCCGACTATTATACCGATAAGATACAGGCTGAGTATTACCAGTGCCCTGCCCTTTGCAAAGAAGGCCCCTGCCATAAGGCCATAAACCGGCAGCTTTGCAGAGCAGCTCATAAATGGCAGCAGCAGTATCGTCATGCGCTTGTCCTTCTCGTTCTCCATGGTGCGCGTGCCCATAGCGGCAGGCACAGTGCAGCCGAAGCCCATCAGCAGGGGTATGAAGCTCTTTCCGGAAAGTCCGAAGCGGCGCATTGGCTTATCCATGATAAATGCTATACGGCTCATGTAGCCGCTGTCATCCAATATGGAAAGGAAGAAAAACAGTATGGCTATCTGGGGCAGAAATGTCAGCACCCCTCCCACGCCTGTGATTATGCCGTCGCATATGAGACTGGTCAGCCATTCCATTGCACCGGCATTTTCAAGCGCGGCTCTCACATAGGGCGTCAGCACATCGTCCATAAATATGCTCACAAGATCGGACAGCCACGCGCCCACAGTACCGAAGGTAAGCGCAAATATCAAAAGCATTATGCCTATGAATATTGGAAGGGCAAGATACTTGTTGGTGAGCACCCTGTCTATCTTGTCCGATGCGGTAAGCTCGTCTATCGGATGTCCCCTGTGAAGGGCCGCGGCGCACACCCGGGTAACGTACTTATATCTCGCGTCCGCTATCATGCTCTCGCTGTCGCCAAGAGGTGCGGAATCCGAATATTCCTTTACTATCTTATCCACCCTCTGCTGCACGTCCTCTGGCAGGGCAAGCTCTTTTATGGTTTCGTCGTCGCCCTCCATGAGCTTCATCTCCGCCCAGTGGAGGGGCAGGCCGGCCTGCTCCGCGTATTTGCCCACAAGATCGCCTATTTGGTGATGCAGCGCGTGGGTATAGCCGTTGTATATATCGTCCGGCTCTATATTAAAGCCTTCGTGAAACTCGGCGTGGGCGGCGTTGATGACGCCCTGTATTCCGTTTATAAGCTTCTCCACGCCTTGGCCGCTGCGGGCTGATATGGGTACAACAGGCACGCCAAGCTCCAACGAGAGCTTATGCACGTCTATCTCGTCGCCCCTCTTTTCCACCTCGTCCATCATATTCAGTGCGATTATCATAGGCCGCTCCAGTTCCATGAGCTGAACCGTAAGATAGAGATTGCGCTCGAGGTTTGTTGCATCGACTATGTTTATTATAGCGTCAGGCTTTTCTACCGTAATGTACTTCCGTGCCACAATCTCCTCCATAGAATACGGGGAAAGGGAATATATGCCCGGCAGATCTACCAGCGTCATATCGTGGCCGTAGGTATAGAGGCCTGTGTCCTTTACCTTGCCTTCCTTCTTCTCAACAGTTACGCCGGGCCAGTTGCCTACGTATTCCCGGCTGCCCGTCATGGCGTTGAAAAGCGTAGTCTTGCCGCTGTTTGGGTTGCCCACAAGGGCTAAGCGCACCTTTTCCTTGCCGTCATGTCCTTCCTGCGTCCCGTTTTTTTCGCAGATGGGACATACTCCCTCCTCGCGGCAGCCTGAGCAGCTTCCGGGCTTACATCTGCCCTTTAGCATTATTTCAGTTATCATTGCTGCGCGGCGGTGATAAGGCGCATCCTCGTCCGCACTGTGGGTAAGGCTGCCCTTCGCCTTGAGCTCCAGGTTTCTGGCGGAAAGTACGGCCTTCTCCCTGAGCTCTTTCGCTTCACCGTCGGTAAGCAGCTCTATGCGCTGTGCGTCCTCGCGGCGGAGCGACAGGCTGTAGCCCCTCATCGCTATCTCTATCGGGTCCCCCATAGGCGCGGCTTTTATTATCTTTATCTCGGTGCCGGGGGTGATGCCCATATCAATTATTCTTCTTCGGCGGCAGCCATCGCCGTTCACTATGCGTACATAACCGCTCTGCCCTATAGAAAGATCTGCCAGTGTCCTGCTCTTTTCGCTCATTCGAGGTTCCTCGTCCCTTCTCATTTAGTATTATCCAATTCATTCGTTATAATGTTACTATCTTCTTGTGCATTTATCAACAATTAAGAATTACTGTTGCAAAACCCTTTTTTTATTTGGCCCTTTGCCTTGCAACGGGCTCGGTTTGGCCTTATAATCGTACAAGGCTCAGTGCCGCAACGCATCTTCAAGGAGTTTGATTTTACTATGATGGAAATGGAAAAGGTTTACGAGCAGGCCTCCGCCGCCATAGACGAGCTTTTCGCCGCGGCGGATACCCTGAAAAGGGGCGATATACTGGTAATAGGCTGCTCCACCAGCGAGATAGTGGGCAAACGCATAGGCTCCGGCTCCTCCGTCGAGGCCGCGAAGGCGGTAATGGACGCCGTGCTGCCCAAGATAAAGGCAAGGGGGCTGTACCTTGCGGTACAGTGCTGCGAGCATCTGAACCGCTGCCTGGTGGTAGAGCGGGAGTGTATGGAAAAGTTCGACCTTCAGCAGGTATGGGTAAAGCCCCAGCTGCACGCCGGGGGTGCGTTTTCCATGGAGGCTGTCGCCCGCTTTGACGATCACGTTATGGTAGAGGATCTTCGCGGCAAGGCCTCCGCCGGTATGGATATAGGCGGTACGCTTATAGGTATGCACATGCATCCCGTGGTAGTGCCCGTACACGCCGTTACCCGGCACATAGGCGAAGCCAATCTGGTCATGGCCCGCACCCGCCCCAAGTATGTAGGCGGCCCCAGAGCCGTATACGATGATCCCGCAGTGCGTTAATAGCCCGTTTTTTTCTGTATTACAGGGAAAATCTTTTAAAAATCAGTTGTAAAAAGCTTTTGTGTGCGTTATAATTGTTTCTGGTTATCCGGGTTATCGGGTCTGTGGTTGAAAGTCGATGCCAGTCGCAGGCGAAACGATCCACATAAGCGGGCGCAAAGCCGCCCGTGAGCATGGTGCGGCTTAGATGTAAGTCCGTCCGGGGCGATTCCCCGAGAGGAGCAGTAGTGGGCGGCGTAATTGCTTAGTAGCGAACCTTCCAGGCGGCGAGTGTGGGGGCAAAGGCCAGGTCAGCCGAAGCCACGGGTCACTAAAAATAAAATTATACAAGGGGATTGTAAACAAGATGTTCGAAGACAAGACTTTGGTATGCAAGGATTGCGGCGCCGAATTCATTTTCTCCGCAGGCGAACAGGAGTTCTATGCTGAGAAGGGCTTCCAGAATGAGCCCATACGCTGCAAGGCATGCAGGAACGCTCGCAAGAGCCAGCGCAACGGCGAAAAGGAAATGTATGACGCGGTATGCGCACAGTGCGGCGCTCCCACCAAGATTCCTTTCGTTCCCAAGAACGACAGGCCCATCTATTGCAGCGCTTGCTTCCAGGCTCGCAGGGCAAACCACTAAAAAACGCATCGCTTTCCCATGCAAGGGCTAATATCCCCTATTACCGCCAAGCGGATATATCGGTGAATTAGAAAAAGCAAAAAAAGGCTTCACAGAAACCCTGTGAGGCCTTTTTCATACTTTATTATTTTCTCCTGCCAGTTTGTTTTTCTTGACAGCAGTCGGTATTGTGCTATAATTAGATTAAGAATGATTCTTATAGTTAGGTGATATTGAATTTATGATACGATCCAAGCAGCGAGATATGATACTGGATACCCTCAGGGCATACCCTATCCATCCTACCGCCGAGGAGCTTTATACTATACTAAAGGACACGGTAGAAGCTACGGTAAGCCTTGCCACGGTATACCGCAACCTCGGTCAGCTTGCGGACGCGGGCATGATACTCCGCATATCCGTGCCCGATTCCCCCGACAGGTTCGACGGCACCATATCCCCGCATCATCATATGCGCTGCGATAAATGCGGCCGCGTTACCGACATCCCCGCGGACGCGGTGCCTGAGATATGCTCCTGCGCCGCCAAGGCCACCGGGCTTCGCATAACGGGGTGCAGCATACTCTTCCACGGCGTATGCCGGGACTGCGAACAAAACTAAAGCGCGATACCGCGCTTAGTCTGTCAAAAAACCCCGGGGTTGATAAGGGGCCGCAGCCCCTTATGTTCAATCCGGCTCTGACGACATGTGCGTCAGAACGGATGAAAACCCAGAGGTTTTCGTTCTTTGCATTCGGTGCTGACCGCGCCATAGGCGCAAGCACCGGATGAAAAAAGCTCGAAAAAGTGGCGTTCAGCCACTTTTTTGACACTCTGAGCGCGATACCGCGCTTTTTTCGCCTTACATCATCTGTAGCATTTCGGACTTCAGCAGTTTGATTATGTGCTTTTCCAGCCTGCTTATGTAGCTTTGGGATATTCCCATCATGTCTGCGACCTGCTTCTGGGTGTACTCCCTGTTGCCATATAGGCCGAAGCGCAGCTCCATTATTTTCTTTTCTCTCGGAGTGAGCTTCTTCATTGCGAGAGACAGCAGCTCCTTATCCACCTCGTCCTCTATGCCCCGGTATATGGCATCTGCGTCTGTGCCGAGTATATCCGAAAGCAGCAGTTCGTTGCCGTCCCAGTCAACATTCAGGGGCTCATCGAGGGATACCTCAAGCTTCAGCTTGCAGCTCCTTCTCAGGTACATCAGTATCTCGTTTTCTATGCAGCGGGAAGCGTATGTGGCAAGCTTTATGCGCTTCTCTGCGTCAAAGGTGTTTACCGCCTTGATAAGGCCTATTGTACCTATGGATATAAGGTCCTCAACGCATACGCCGGTATTCTCGAACTTTCGGGCTATGTACACTACAAGCCTGAGGTTGCGCTCGATGAGCGTCTGTTTGACCTCCTCATCTCCGGCGCGGAGCTGCTCCATTATCTTTGCTTCCTCTTCCCTGCTTAGGGGCGGCGGCAGCGCCTCACCGCTGTTTATGTAGTATATATCACCTCCAAGGGCAGCATATAGCCTTGTGAGCACATCTTTCACTATGCTAAGCATGGTATTTCCCCTCCAGCCTCGTTATTTTCAACTCATCACAGAGCGCCGCGGGCGGTATAAGCGCGGCCTTGAGCGGCCTTTTTGACACTGCCACAAGTATATCCATATCGCTGCCGTCCAGCCGTGCGCTGTCCGGCCTGAATGCGTACAGCACGCTTCTTTCGTTCACCGTGCCAACCGGTATAGGTATATCTCCCGTCTCAGGCAGCCATGCCACGGCTACCGGGCGGCCGCTCACAGGATCGTGCAGGCTGTTGCCGCTGTCCACCATGGCGTCAAGCTCATATTCCTTATCTCCCCGCTTCAATAATAGAGTATGTCGGTTTTGGTTATCCAGCCTTTTGCCCCGCACCCTTCTGGCGACGCCCGGCATTATCGACGCCGCAAACGCTATGAGCAGCATCAGCCTTAACGATATGCCGTCTCCGAGGCTTCTCACATTGCCAAAGGCGCATATCATCAGAAACCCGAGCCCGCCTATCGTCAGTGCCGCCGCCAATATCGCAGTGAGGCCGGTAATGTAGCCGCGCAGGCCCTCATACGGAAATACCAGCGCCATGGCAAGGCACAGGATAGTTTTACACGGGAACATAGAAAGCACCGGCACATACATTGCGGCAGCTCCGTATACCGCGCCGCCCAATGAGAACAGCAGCACCCGCCCCAGCCTGATGCTTCTTCCGCATACCGCCCCCGCCAGCACGCATATTACGGTATTCATCAGCAGGTTATCCAGCAGAAATACCTCTATGTACATCTCAGTCACCCCCGGCGCAAACAAATGATACCACAGGGCGGCAGTCGCAAATTGTAGAAGCGGTGATAAATATATATGCGAATATTGGTGGAAATATCACGCATAAAAAAACCGCCCCAGTAGGAGCGGTTTTCGCGATATTGGAATTTTTTAGAGCAGCGTCACGCCAGCCTTTTCGAAGCAGTCTATGGTATCCTGATCCCATACGGAGGACTGCACCTCGCCGATGTGAGCCTTACCCAGCAGCAGCATGCAGAGACGGGACTGGCCGATACCACCGCCAATGGTAAGGGGCAGCTCACCGTTGAGCAGCATCTTATGGAATGGCAGCTGACGCCTGTCATCACAGCCGGCCTTGGTAAGCTGCTCGTCCATGCTTTTGGCGTCTACGCGGATACCCATCGAAGATATCTCCATTGCGCAATCCAGCACGTCGTCATAGAACAGTATATCGCCGTTGAGCTTCCAGTCGTCATAGTCGGGGGAGCGGCCATCGTGCTTTTCGCCGTTTGAAAGCAGATCTCCTATCTGCATTATAAATACCGTCCTGTGCTCCTTGGTTATGGCATTCTCCCTCTCCTTGGGGGTCTTGTCGGGGTACATATCAAGCAGCTCCTGAGTGGTTATAAAGAACACGTCGCGGCTCAGCTCTGTCGTAATAAAGTTATAGCGGGCCTTGAGTACATCCAGTGTGTTGCATACGCAGCCCACTATGGCAGTAACAGTGTTCTTGAGGGTAGTAAGGTTGCGGGTATCAGGGGTTATGACCTTCTCCCAGTCCCACTGATCCACGTATACGGAGTGCAGGTTGTCCAACTCTTCATCGCGGCGTATGGCGTTCATATCGGTATAGAGGCCGTTGCCTGGGTGGAAGTCGTAGCGGTAAAGCGCCATGCGTTTCCACTTTGCGAGAGACTGCACTACCTGCGCATCCTTGCCGGTAAATGGGATATCGAAGCCTACCGGGCGCTCATAGCCGTTCAGGTTGTCGTTGAGGCCTGTCTCAGGCTGTACGAACAGAGGTGCGGATACGCGTTTGAGGTGCAGTGCCCGCGCAAGGTTGTCCTGAAATTCACGCTTTATGAAGCTTATAGCGTCCTGAGTTTCATAAAGTGACAGCGTGGGCTTATAGCCCTGTGGGATAAAGGATTTGGTCATGGTTTTTCTTTCCTTTCTAAAAAATAAAAATATAAACAAAACGGGGAAACGCTCCTTTGCGCTTCCCCGTCTTATTACTTAAAAAAGTGTACGCCGGGCTAAGCGCCCGCGTCTTTTTGATTTAATCGTTTCTTCTCAAAAATGCAGGCACGTTAAGGTTATTGGTATTATTATTGTTTCCCCTGGCCTTGTCTGCCTTGGGCAGGTCGTCCATGGTAAAGTGAGGGGTTACTTCCTCTCCCTCCGGAAGAGGGGAGCTGTACTGAGGAGTTCTGGTACGCTCACGCTCCCAGAATTTCACGTTTGCGCCATTCCAGCTGCTTTCCTGATCCTTCACGTCGCGTATGGTCGGCCTTCTGGGGGGCTGGCTGTTCTGTACGGCGTTTACGGCAGCCGTGGGATGCTGGCTCTGCTGAGACCTTGCGCCGGGTGCATCGAAGCCGGTAGCTATTACGGTTATACGTACGCCGTCGCCCATATCCTCGTCGATGCCTGCACCCATGATGATGTTTGCCTCGGGATCCGCGTACTCCTGAATGATAGAGGCCGCTTCGGAAAGTTCCTGTATGCCCAGATCCGCGCCGCCGGTGATGTTTAGCAGCACGCCCTTTGCGCCGTTTATTGTAGTTTCAAGCAGCGGGCTTACCACAGCCTGCCTTGCAGCCTCGGCGGCGCGCTTGTCGCCGGTGGCCATGCCTATGCCCATGTGGGCCATTCCACGCTCACGCATTATGGTACGCACATCAGCAAAGTCAAGGTTCACCATAGCAGGTACAGCTATAAGGTCGCTTATTCCCTGCACGCCCTGACGCAGCACATCGTCAGCGATCCTGAATGCTTCGGTAAGGCTTACCTTTCCTACTGAATCCAGCAGCCTGTCGTTAGGTATGGATATAAGAGTATCTACGTTTGCCTTAAGGTTGGTTATGCCGTTTACGGCATTGTTCATACGCACCCGTCCCTCAAAGGAGAAGGGCTTTGTGACTACGCCAACTGTAAGTATGCCAAGCTCTTTTGCGCACTCCGCTACTACGGGGGCTGCACCGGTGCCGGTGCCGCCGCCCATACCTGCGGTTATGAATACCAGATCCGCTCCCTTGAGAGCCTCGGATATGGCTTCCTTGCTTTCTTCAGCCGCCTTGCGCCCTACTTCGGGATCAGCACCCGCGCCCAATCCTTTGGTGACCTTTTCGCCTATCTGTATCTTCTGGTTCGCATGGGACAGGTACAGCGCCTGCTTATCTGTATTTACGGAAATGAACTCAACGCCGCGTATGCCGTACTGTATCATACGGTTGACAGCGTTATTGCCCGCGCCGCCTACGCCGACTACCTTAAGCTGCGCAAGGTTGCCTCTTTCCATATCGAGTTCAAGACCAATAGGCATATCATTTCCTCCTGATAATTTATCTTACGTTACCAAACAGTTCTCTGATCTTTTTGATGAATCTGCTCTCGCTTACCATTCCTACCAGCCTGTCCACGCTGTCTTCTTCCTCAGCATGCATCACGAAATCCATTACCGAAAAAGCGCTGGCGTAATTCGGGGAGGAAAGTCTGGGCATCCACGGCATTCTTACCTTTAAAGGCACACCCATGAGCTTTTCCATGTATTCGCAGCTGCCCCGCATAAGGGCTATGCCGCCGCCGGTTATGTATACGGGGGGCTTTTCCTCAAGCCTTACTCCCATATCCTTGAGCATGCGCACAAGATAACCGGCAAGCTGCTTTGTGCGCTCCTCAATTATGAACTGTATCACTGCGTGATCGACGTGCATGGGGCTTTTCCCCTCCATGCGTACTATATCTATGCTGTCCTGATAGTCCAGCGAATAGACGTATCTGCGTTTTACGTTCTCCGCAGACTGGGTGGATATCCGAAGCCCATAGGCCAGATCGTTTGCAAAGCTCACGCCGCCTATTCCCAGCGTCTCGCAGGCTATAAGGGCAGATCCCCGTATGAAGCTTACGTCGGTCTGCCGCGCCCCCACGTCTATGAGCACCGCGCAGTCCGTCCTCTCCTCCTCGGGTATCACAAACAGTGAAGCCGAAAGCGGAACGCTTATATACATATCCGCTTCGAGATTCGTCCTGCTCAGTGCATCGGACACCGCTGCTCTGAACCCGTTGTGCATGTACACGTGGGATACTACGGCGCTGACCTCTTTTGCTGCCTGCCCAAGGGGCGGATCGGCAGTAACCGTTTCGCCTATTTTGAATTCCACCGGAGTGGAGTGCATCAGCTCGTACCCTTCAGGCTGCTCGAATGTGAGCGAGTCGTTTATCAGGTCGTCTATAGTGTCGCCGTTTATCCTTCCCGTGCGTGACTTTACCCCGGCAGATCCCTCATGCAGCACCAGCTTTGAAAAGCTTGCGGGTACGCCTACGGAAAGATCCCTTATGCGTACCTTTGCCTCACCCTCTGCCATTGCGATGGCGTCCACCACCGCGCTGGAGAAAAGCTGTTCGTCTATAAATCGTCCGTTCTCAAAGCCCGGATATTCCTTTACGCCCGCACCCCGGACGGTTATGCTGTCCCTTCCCTGTGCGCTGCATATGAGGCATATCACCTTGGAGCTTCCAATATCGAGTATGGCGGTATTCTGTTTCATTTTTCCTCCATAGCGCCCCTACTCTCCATATGCCATGAGAATATACTTCCACCTAATAGTTGGTCTAAGCATACCACACCACTATATTTTGTGCAATAGGATACAAGTATTTTTACACTTTGTAACTACTGGAAGTTACGGTGCAGGACTGGGTTCGGGCTGATTTGCTTCGCCGTCCTCGGCCTTATCCGGCTCTGCTTCGCCGCCCTCGCCGTCTCCGTCCTCCTGTCCCTCTGTCTCCGGCTGGTACACCTCTGGCGGAGAATATACCGGATCGCCAAGCACGCCAAGGTCTATTGTTCCGCCCTCAAGGCCCATGGAAAGCACCTTGCTCAGCACGGGCGGCAGGTTTTCCAGCTTTCCCGTAAGGTTTTCGGGCTGTCCTATGTTGACCGTATAGCCGTATGTTGTAGTCATGCCTATCTTCAGGGGCTGCGACATATCTATGCTCTCTATTATGTCCAGCATTCCCTGATTGGAAAGCACTGTAATTATCTCAAGCAGCGTTTCGCTGTTGAATTCCGCATAGTCGCCGATCTTCTGGCCCACGGCGTAGCCGCCGGAGCTTACGCCGTAAACCGCTACCAGCCCTTTGTCGTTTGTCTGCGCTATCTCCATAACGCTGCCCTCCAGGTCTATCAGGGCATATGACCCCACGCCTACGATCGCTGCCACAGGCTTGCGTTCCTCTATGGTGATAATGAGCTTGTCCGGATACGCTCTTTTTATGTATGCCGAGCGTATATAGGGGCTGCTGAGCAGCCTGCTGCGGGCTTCTCCGAGATTGGCAAAGAGCATATGCTCGCCTATGTTAAGTCCGGATATGGTGAGCACCTCTCCCCGCTCCAGCTTTTCGTTGCCTACGACCTCTATGCGGTCTATTATGAGCGCAAAATAGAAGCCTATGGCTATGCCTGCCAATACGAGACCGAGCAGCAGCAGGTATACGCCCCTGTGCTCTTTCTTCTTGACATTTTGCGGCTCTTCTTCTCCAAATACGTGCAGTTCTTTTCGGGGCTCTCTTGTAGAGCGTCCGCCATAGCGCTGCTTTACCTGCTCTATGTCGACATAGGACACATGGCTGCGAGGCGGCTTTTTGCTGTCCCTGCGTCCTTCGTTCTTTACCACTCTGGTTTTTCCCTTATTGCGTACCATCTTCCCTCTTTATGCAGGCTCCGAGTGAATTCAGCGTCTCATCCAGCCGCTGGTATCCTCTATCGATATATTCCGTGTTCTCTACTGCCGTCATCCCCTCAGCACCCAGCCCGGCTATGGTAAGCGCCGCTCCTCCGCGAAGGTCCTTTGCGTATACCACGGCTCCCGAGAGCTTCTCCACGCCCCTTACTATTGCGGTCCTGTCCTTTTGGGTTATATTTGCGCCCATTTTTATAAGCTCCGCGCAATGGCGGAAGCGGTTTTCGAAAAGGTTTTCCACTATTACGCTGGTGCCGTCCGCCACGGTACACAGGGCGAATATCTGCGCCTGCATATCCGTCGGAAAGCCCGGATAAGGCAGCGTTTCTATTAGTTTTATCTCTTCAGGCCGTTCCTTTGCCCGTATCTCCAGCGTATCCCTGCCGCAGCTTATATGACACCCTGCCTCGCGCAGCTTTGATATGAGGCTGCCTATGTGCTCCGGGCACACATCTGTAAGCTCCGCTTCTCCTCCGGCCATCGCCACGGCGCACATGAGCGTTCCCGCAGCTATCCTGTCGGGCATTATTCTGTGCGCAGCTGCCGGCACTTCTTCCATTCCACCCTTTATGTATATGGTAGATGTGCCTGCGCCACGGATATCGCCGCCTATTGAGTTGAGGAAATTCTGCAGTTCCTCTATTTCCGGCTCCCGGGCACTGTTGGTTATCACCGTATCGCCCGGGACGGCAGCCGCTGCCATCATTATGTTTTCTGTTGCGCCTACGCTGGGATAATCGAGGTGTATATCGCCTCCGTGCATGTTGTGCCCGTCGCAAATTATGTAACCCCGCTCTTCCCTTATATCCGCCCCCAGCGCCGCAAGGCCTTTCAAATGAAGGTCTACCGGCCTATGGCCTATCTCGCAGCCCCCCGGGTAGGCGCACACCGCCTCGCCAAAGCGTGAAAGCAGTGGTCCCAGCATGAATATGGAGGAGCGCAGCTCCTTGGAAAGGCGCTGCGGCATAGGACTGCTTCTGGCGTTTCTGCCGGAAATTTTCAGCGCGTCCCCATCATAATACGATTCCACGCCCAGCTCACGCAGGATGCTCAGCATATTGTGAACATCCCGTATTTCAGGGCAGTTGAACAGCGTCATCTCTCCCCGGCTCATGACAGTCGCCGCCAGAACCGGCAGCGCGGCGTTTTTCGCTCCCTGGACCTTTACGCGTCCGCTCAGCCTGTGTCCGCCCTCTATTATGAATTTGCCCATTGCGCCCCTCCCCTGCCGCCATTGCGGTACAATCCATACTATTCAGGAAGGATGGAATGGGTTAATTCTATATGCTTTCCGTATTTCTCGAAATATTGAGCAGTATGCCTGCCGCAGCCATAAATATTATGAGCGACGTGCCGCCGGCGCTTATAAAAGGCAGCGTCTGGCCGGTAGGAGGGACAGAACTGGTGGCCACGCCTATGTTTACTGCCACCTGTATGGCTATAACGCTGGTTATTCCGGCAGCCAGCAGGCTCCCGAACTTATCCTTGCAGCGGGCGGCTATGCGCATTCCCCGGCAAACGAGGAAAAAGTACGCGGCTATTACCAGCACACAACCTATGAAGCCAAGCTCCTCGCCTATTATGGCGAATATAAAGTCGCTCTCGCCGTATGTAAGAAACAGCAGCTTCTGAGTGGAAAAGTTAAGCCCCTTGCCGAATAGGCCGCCGCTGCCCAATGCGTACAGGGACTGTATCAGCTGATAGCCGTTTCCCTGAGGGTCCTTCCATGGGTTTGTGAATATTACCAGCCTGTTCCAGCGGTACGTTTCCATCGACGCCGCAAGAAAGAACACCGGCACCGCCAACAGGCAGAGGCCTACCAGATGCCGCATATCCGCCCCTCCAAGGAACAGCATTACAAAGCCTATCATCATGACAACCATCATCATGGACATGTTCTTCTGCAGCAGCAGCAATATGCAGATGATGCACATTATGATGAGCATGGGTACAATGCCCCGGGTAAAGCTCTTCATCTGAGGTGCCCTACGGGTCATAAAGGAAGCCATGTACAGTATGAGCACGAACTTTGCAAGCTCTGAAGGCTGGAAGGTTATCACATCAAACAGGTTCAGCCACCGCTTTGCGCCGTTTATATCCTCGCCCCAGAACACCGTAGCAAGCATAAGCAGAAGCGTCACCATAAGTCCAACGTTCCTGAGCTTTTCAAGATAGTGATAGTCCACCCGTGACATCACTATCATAACGCCAAGCCCCATGGCCATGTACTTTGCCTGGTTCTTCAGATAGTACAATCCATCGTAATTCAGGCTCGCCTTGTTCTGTGCGTAATAATAGCTGGCTGAAAATACCATCACAAGCCCGAAGGCGCACAGCAGCAGCACGGTAACGTAGAGCAGGAAGTCCATCTGCCCATTCTTCTTTTTGGCCTTTAGCGTTTCCATGCCGCACCTCCCTTCGGGTTATTCTATGCTGGTTACAGCTTATTTACGATATTCTTGAATATCTCGCCTCTCTGTTCGTAGTTGTCGAACTGGCCCCAGCTTGCAGCCGCAGGCGAAAGCAGCACCGTGCTTCCCTTGCCCGCCATCTCTCCCGCTTTCTTTATCATACCTTCAAAGTTGCCGTACCACTCCACGAATTCGCCTTTGTAGCCTGTCTTTTCGGCGGCAGCCTTTATTGCGGGTATATTGATTCCGGAGGCTATAACACCCTTCACAGTGCTGCCGAACGCCTCAAAAAGCGGCGTGAAGTCGCTGTGCTTATCGTAATCGCCTACGCCCAGCATGAGCACGGTGGGCTGGGTCATGGCCTTCACGGCCTTTATGGTGGAATCCGGGTTTGTCCCCTTGGAGTCGTTTACATAGCGAACGCCTTCCACCTCGCGAACGAACTCTATGCGGTGCTCAACGCCCCGAAAGGCGCGAAGTCCCCGGCACACCGCTTCTGCATCAAGGCCCATGCACATGGCAAGAGAGGCGGCGCACATGGCGTTTTCAAGGTTGTGATCGCCGGGTATCTGCAGTTCGCTCCGGTGTATAAGCCGCTGCTCATAGCCGTCCAGCCTCCATATCATATAGCCGTCCCGGAGGAGCATGCCGTTTTCCACCTCCTGCTTCTGCGAGAAATACAGCACGCGGGCCCTGGTGAGCTTTGCCATATCCCTCACGATGGGGTCATCGTAATTCAGCACCGCAAAGTCCTGGGGAGTCTGGTTTTCAAAGCCCCTGCACTTTGCGGCTATGTAGTTCTCCATCTTATATTGGAACCTATTAAGATGATCCTCAGTTATGTTCAGCATGCCAAAGGCGTTGGGACGGAAGCTCTTTATGCTTTCAAGCTGCAGTGCGGCCACTTCCGCTACTATGACGTCCCCATCTTTTACCTCCATTGCCCGCTCGGTTATGGGTATGCCAATATTGCCCAGCACGAACGTGCGCTTGCCCGCGGCTTTGAAAAGCTCGCCTGTCAGTGCAGTGGTGGTGGTCTTGCCGTTGGTGCCGCTTATGCATACGAACTTTGCGCCCCTGTGGCAATAGCGATATCCCAGCTCTATTTCGCCTATCACTTCTATGCCCATATCCTGTGCTTTCCTGGCAAAAGGCTTGAATATAGGTATAACCGGGCTGAGCACCAACAGGTCCACGCCGTCCAGCAGTGTCTCCGGCTCCTGTCCCATTGCGTTCACATACTCGATATCCTTGAGCGCTTCCTGGAGTCCGGATATCTCGCTCTTCATGTCGTTAATTATTACCTTGTAGCCGTTTTTATAGAGCAGTATTGCGCTGGCGATGCCGCTTTTGGCCATTCCGCAGATAAGAGCGGTCTTCTTTCCGTTTTGCATAATCCTGACTCCTTCCGAAACACATATTCGGCCTATATTTATTTTATAAATTATAGCACACGGGGCATTCTTGCGCCCACTTCATGCGCGATTCTGTTAAAAAAAGCCCCCCGGAGGTGTCAGGGTGCTTGAGGCAACGAGCCACGTCCTGCCTCAAACGCCCTGCGTCCGCCTGCCGTGCCAAGCGCCAAAGAACCACGGCTGAAATACGGAACCCTGCCACCGGGCGGCAAAATAAACGCTAACGCTTTCGCAAAAATGTGATTCCATTTTTGCAAGTTCCCCGCATATGCTTAATACATATGCTCTTTATTGGAATGCCAAGAGGCATACCAGGCAAAGCAATGTGGTAGCTATCATGTATCCCGCAACGATCTTTGTTTCGGAATAACCGAGAAGCTCAAAGTGATGGTGCAGCGGGGCCATCTTGAATATGCGCTTCCTGCGCAGCTTGTAGGAGCCCACCTGAAGTATCACGCTGACGGCGCTTGCCACGAAGCATGCGCCCATTATGGGAAGCAGCAGCACTGCCCGGGAGAACACCGCCATAGCAGCTATTGCTCCGCCAAGGGCCAATGAGCCCGTATCGCCCATAAATACCCTTGCCGGAAAGCTGTTGAACCTGAGGAACCCCAGACAGCCGCCCGCTACCGCCGCCGCAAATACAGCCATAGAATTGAGTTCGGCTGCGTACTGCGTCTGCCGGGCCTGTCCCATGTCCACTGGAGCATCCATTATGGAAGCCATGTAAAGGAATATCACCGTCATGGCCATGGAATATACCAGACTTACGCCGCTCGCCAGCCCGTCCAACCCATCGGTAAGGTTAACAGCATTGACTGTGCCGATTATCACGAATACTATGACGGGTATATAAAACGCGCCCAGCTCCCACTCAACCTTTGAGAAGGGAAGATAAATGCTGGTGCCTATAAAGGGACTGCGCTGTGCATATACGGCGATTATCAGGGCTATAAGGAACTGGGCGATTATCTTCTGATAAGCCCTGAGTCCGTCGGTATTGTGCTTCTTTACCTTGAGGAAGTCGTCCATGAAACCTACAAGGGCGAATGCCACTGTCATCAGCAGCGCCGGCATCACCAGCTCAGATGCCGAGTATGCAAATATCATTGTGGCCGCCACAATGCCCAGTATGAAGGTTATACCTCCCATGGTAGGGGTGCCCGCCTTTTTGAGGTGGGTCTCAGGGCCAAGCTTCCGCTCGCTCTGTCCAAATTTAAGCTTGTGCAGCAGGGGTATGAGCACCGGGCCCGATACCATAGTCACTGCCGCGCTCAGCAGCAGGGCGTATATTGCATACTTCATTTGCCGACTTCCTTCCGCGGGCCTTACAGGCCCAGTATCTCCGCCACTATTTCCTTTTCGTCAAAGTGGTGCTTGCCGCCGTTTATCTCCTGGTAGTTCTCATGTCCTTTGCCTGCGAGTATTATAACGTCGTTTTTTCTGGCGTTCTTCAGGGCATACTCTATGGCTTCCCTGCGGTTTTCTATGACCACGTATTCACAGCCCGACTTCTTTACTCCTTCAACTATCGAGTTGATTATATCCATCGGGTTTTCTGTCCGGGGATTATCCGATGTTACTATGGCGAAGTCCGAGAACCGACCCGCTATCTCGCCCATTATGGGGCGCTTTGCGTGATCTCTGTCGCCGCCGCAGCCAAATAGTGTAACTATCCTGCCGGTGGCGAAGCCCTTGACCGTCTTCAGCACGTTTTCCAGTGCATCGGGGGTATGCGCGTAGTCGAGGAGCACCGTAAACTCATTTTTGCCGGTGGGCAGCGGCTCCAGCCTGCCGCTCACGCTCATCATATGCTCAAGGCCATACTTAATTGAGTCGAGGTTCCAGCCGAGGCTCAGGGCAACCGTTGCCGCGCCTATGGCGTTGAACACGCTGAAAAGGCCGGGGATAGGCACATTGAATCGGGAGGTGATGTTCTTATAGTTGAAGTCGAACTGTACCCCTCTGGTGGTTATGTCTATCTCGCTGGCGGTAACGTCCGCCTTTTCCCGTATGCCGAAGGTCATAACGGGTATATCAAGCCCCTCCATCATCCTATTGGCGTAGGGATCGTCCTTGTTTATCACCGCCATCCTGCTCTGCTTGAACAGCAGCTTTTTGGCATTGAAGTAGTTTTCAAAGGTCTTATGGTAGTCAAGATGGTCCTGGGTAAGGTTTGTAAACTCCCCCACATCGTACTCTATGCCGTGTACCCGCTTCTGATCCAGCGAATGGGAGGAAACCTCCATTATCACCACGTCCACCTTCTCGTCCTTCATCTGGCGGAGTATGCGCTGGAGGTCAACGCTCTCGGGTGTGGTGCGCTCGGTATCGATGATTATGTCGCCAATCATGTTGCGTATGGTGCCTATCAGGCCAACCTTCTTGCCCATGCGCTCTGCAATGGCTTTAAGCATGTATGTGGTGCTGGTCTTGCCATTTGTACCGGTAACGCCTATCATCTGCATTTCCCTTGAAGGATAGCCATAATACGCCGCCGCCATTTCAGCCATTGCGATGCGGGTGTCTTCCACCAGTATCTGCGGAACGTCTATGTCCAGCTTCCGCTCTACCACCAGCGCAGCGGCGCCTGCATCCACAGCCTGCTGAGCGTATTTATGCCCGTCCGCGAAGGTACCCACTATACAGCAGAACACGTCGCCATTTTTCACCTTGCGTGAATTGTATATGAGTTCCTTTACCTCTACGTCAGGGCCTATAAGTTCATGTCGCGTAGGTCTGGCTAATTCACTCAAAAGCATCGCATTTCCTCCACTGGCCTTGCGGCCTCAATTCAAAATTTCTATCTTGGAAAACTCCACAAGCACTTCTGCTCCCACGGGGACTTCTTCCCCCGCAGCCGGAAACTGCCTTATTGCTGTACCGGTCTGATCCTCAGGCTCTATCCTGATCGCCAGTCCCTTGGCAGCAAGGGCGTCGTTTGCCGCGAGCCTGCCCATTCCTATTACATTTGGCACTATTGCGGTTTCGAGGCCGGTATCCTCCTGATCCACGTCCGTCGCCGCCGTATACAGCAATACGTCCGTACCGCGCTGCACCACCTCGTTGGTAGCCGGCACCTGCGCCGTTACCATATCCTCTTCATTATCCTGAAATTCAGCGTACAGCCCTGCTTCCTTGAGCAACGCCTTTGCTTCCAGTATGGTCATGCCCGTAAGGTCGGGCACGCTCACGGTATCCGCGTTTTCGGTTGGCAGATAGCCGTAGTGGCGAAGCGTCTCCTCCATTACCTGCTTTACATAAGGCGCCGCCACAGTGCTGCCGAATATGGTTCCTACCTTTGGCTCATCCACCAGTATCAGGCAGACGTATTCGGGGTCGTCGGCAGGGGCGAAGCCTATGAAAGAGGCTATGAGCTTGCCGCTTGCGATCTTTCCGTCCTCATACTTCTGCGCGGTGCCGGTCTTTCCGCCCACCCTGTAACCGGGTATGGAGGCGTTTTTACCGCTGCCCTCGGATACTACGCTTTCCAGTATCTCCCTCACCTGGGCGCTGGTGCTTTCACCTATCACCCTGCGCACCATGGTGGGCTCATTTTTAAGTATCACCCTGCCGTCCTTATTTACTATGCTGTCCACGACGTAAGGCTGCATCAGCTCGCCGCCGTTTACCGCCGCACATACCGCTGTGCAGAGCTGTATGGGCGTTACCGCAATGCTCTGGCCGAAGCCTATGCGGGCAAGGTTGTTCTCAGTGATGTATTTTTCATGGGTAACTATACCCGAGGTCTCGCCGCTGATCCCGCTTCCGGTAGAAGAACCGAACCCGAAAGCGTAGATGTAATCGTAAAAGGTGGACTTGCCCATGGATAGGGCCATCTGCATAAAAGCCGGGTTGCAGGAATTCTGCACCGCCTTTTTGAGCGTCTCATGGCCGTGGCCGCCGCTCTTCCAGCACTTTATCCTCTCGCCGTTCACCGTGTAGCTGCCGCCGCAATTATATTCATTGGCGGAAGTCACCTTGCCGCTGTCCAACGCCGCCGAAAGGGTAATTATCTTGAACGTGGAGCCCGGCTCATAGGCATCCGCCACTATACGGTTACGGGAAAGTGCGTTCAGCGTCGCCACGTCGCTTCTGGGTGGGTCGTTGGGGTCGAAGTCCGGCTGAGTTGACATGGCTATTATCCTGCCCGTCTTGCAGCTCATTATTATGCCCTGCGCCGTCTCGGCCTTGTTGACCTCAAGGGCTTCCTTCAGGGCCTTCTCAAGGAAGGATTCCACCACGCTGTCCGTAGTGAGTTTTATATCGTAACCGTCCTCCGGATCCAATATCTCCTGAGAGCCGTAAGCTATCGCCTTATGGTTGGCGTCCGTCTCGGTTATCATTCTGCCGTTTTCGCCGGCAAGGTACTTATTGTATTTCTGCTCGAGGCCCGCCTGACCTGTGCCGTCCACCGTGGTAAATCCCAGCAGCTGGGAAAACAGGCTTCCCTCAGGGTAATATCTCTTTGAGTCTATAGCGGTGTAAACGCCGCTGCCCAGCATTCTGGACTTTATCTCGTCCACCACCTCGCGTTCCACCTGACGTTTCAGTATAACTTCTTTATAATACACGTCGTTGGAGTTCTTTTTGGTTGCCTGCTTCATCACGTATTCGCTGTCCAGATCCAATATATCCGAAAGCTCACGCACTATTCGCGGCAGGTCTTCCTGCTTGCGGCTGAGCTGATAAGGGTTGAGCAGCACCTTGTATGCCGTTCCGCTCTGGGCAAGCACTACTCCGTTAGTATCGGTTATGGTACCGCGCGCAGCACTCAGCGAAGTATCCTGCGTCTGCTGCTCCTGAGCCATTTCAGACAGCCTCTTGCCGTCAATTATCTGTATCCAGAACAGCCTTATTATCAAAAGTATGAAAATGAACGCTATTCCGCCCAAGGCAACGAACAGTCTTTTTTTGCCGGATACCGTAGGTCCTGCCATCAGCCGCCTCCAATTGTTATTGCGGCGAGCTCACACTCCCCGCGTCCGTTCCATCTATTTTAACTATCTGGGACGCGGCGGGATAGCCGAGTCCTGCAGCAAGGGCAGCTTCCCGGGCTTCATCGAGGTTCACGGCAGAATTGAGCCTTACCTCAAGTCTGTCCAGCGTCCTTTTGTTCTCCTCGATTGTGTTCTTATATTGATTTACCACCGCGTACTGTTCCGTTATAGTGGCATAGCGCACCATTATGGCCAGTATCGCTATGGCGGACATCAGTATTCCGCAAGTCACAGCCAGTCTTTGCAGCGGGCTGTATCTGGGCTTTACCGCAGGCTGGGCCACGGCTTCGGCCTGTGGGGTATCTGCCTCCGCAGGCATCCTGTGAGTATACACCCGCATAGTGGACGATCTCGCGTACACGTAGTCGTTATCCAGTTTTCTCGCCGCTACTGCCATGTTATTCAGTACTCCGTCAGGTTATTCTAAAGCTTTTTTATCGCCCTGAGCTTGCTGCTCCGTGACCTCGGGTTGTATTCCAGCTCGTCCGCTCCGGGCACGATTGGTTTTTTCGTCAGTATTTCCGCAGTGGGCTTCTTACCGCAGGTGCATATGGGCGCTTTGGGGTCGCATGTACATGGATGCTCAAATATCTTAAAGGCCTGCTTGACTATCCTGTCCTCCAGTGAATGGAAGGTTATTACTGCCATGACCCCGCCGGGGTTCAGCAGATCATGGGCTCCCCGTATGGCCTTGTCCAATTCTGCAAGCTCGCCGTTTACTTCTATTCTTATGGCCTGAAAGGTCCTTCGCGCCGGGTGAGGGCCCTCTCTGCGGTTCGCCGCGGGTATGGCGTATTTGATTATGTCCGCAAGCTTAGTGGTGCTGTTAATGGGCTCCCTTTCCCGCTCGCGCACTATGGCCGACGCCACCTTGGCAGCGTAACGTTCCTCGCCATAGTCTCTTATTATCCTTGTCAGCTCCCCATGACTGTATCCGTTAACCACATCGTATGCGGAAAGGCTCGCCCTGTCGTCCATTCGCATATCCAGCGGCGCTTCCTCATGGTAGGAAAAGCCCCGCTCAGGGGTATCCAGCTGATAAGACGAAACCCCAAGATCCAGAAGTATGCCTTCCACGCCGGTGACGCCCTCATTTGCCAGCAGGCTCTTCATATCGAAGAAGTTGCCGCGTATGGCCTTGAATTTATCTCCGAAGGGCTTCAGCCTTTCGCTTGCTGCGGCTATAGCCTCGCCATCGCGGTCTATTCCGTACAGTCTTCCGTCAGTCAGCCGCTTGAGTATTCCCTCGGAATGTCCTCCGCCGCCCAGCGTTCCGTCCACGAATATCCCGCCGCGCTCTGGCGCTAAAAGCTCCAGCACCTCTTTGAGCATTATGGGTATATGGTGGAATTGTGTCATATGCCAAGCCCCGCAAGATAGCTGAGAGATTCCGCCATGGATTCCTCCCCGGCGTTATCCATCCTTTCCAGCTGCTCTTCCCATTTCTCGGCGCCCCATATTTCTATGCGGCTGCCCATGCCCACCAGCATGGCGTCGGAATTTATACCGGCGTACTCCCGGAGGGAGTTTGGGATAAGTATGCGTCCCTGCTTGTCCAACTCACATTCGCATGCATTGGCGAACAGTCTTCGCATAGCGTTCTGCGCCTTCACATCGGACACGGCGACCTTTTTGAAGCGCTCCAGTATATCGTTCCAAAGTTCTACAGGCATACCATAAAGACACCTGCTGTCAGCATTGCCCATCATGTCACGGGTAATGATGACGGTGTCTCCGAGATCGTCGCGCCATTTGGCGGGAATAAAAACCCTGCCCTTGGCGTCCACGCTATGTCCGAAAGAACTTATCAACAATGCGGAAGCCTCCTCCTCAATATATTCTCACAGATATTGAGTTAAGCTTATTATAGCAACTTCCCCACCACTTTGCAACACTTTAAACCACTTTTATGTTCTTTTAATGGCTATTTACCTTTATTTTTCGCCACGTTTTGTCGCTTGAGCAGCTTTGCAAATAGTCAAAATATATGAAAACCTCCAAAAAACAAAAAAGCGGCAAAAACCGCTCGAGGCTGTCAAAAAACCTTGGGGTTGATAAGGGGCCGCAGCCCCTTATGTTTAATCCGGCTCTGACGACATGTGCGTCAGAACGGATGAAAACCCAGAGGTTTTCGTACTTTGCGGGTTTTGCCGCCCGGGAGCTAATGCGAGAGGCAAAACCCGTAAAACTCAAAAAAGTGGCGTTCAGCCACTTTTTTGACACTCTGAAGCGGCAAAAACCGCTCTTTTATGCTTTTACGCGTTTATTAGGCTTATATCTCCGTTATCAGCTTCGGTACAAAATCCAGATGGTCGGCAGAACACAGCGTGTATTCTATGCCGTTGCGGATGCCCTCGAACGCATTGCGGCAGGCTTTGCCGTGAAGATGGCCGTATATCACCCGCTCCACGCCGTACTTCTCGAATATCTCCGTAAAGCCGCTTGGCGCCCGTTTCTCGTTGAATGGGGGGTAATGCAGCATGGCGATGATGCGGCCTCCCTGCTTAGCTCCGGACAGCGACAGCTGGAGGCGAATGACCTCCCGGTCGTATATTTTCTGGTCTGTTTCCGGATCAAAGCCGGAACTGCCCGGGCATGTCCAGCCGCGGGAGCCTGCTATTGTAACAGAGCCGAGCTCTACGGTGTCGTTTTGCAGTGCGTACATGCAGCAGGGCAGCATATCCCTCACCTTCGAAATAGAGCCCCACCAATAATCATGGTTGCCTCGCATTATCACCTTTTTGCCTGGTAACGCGGCAATATACTCTATATCCGGCCTGGCCTCATCGAGCTGCATGGCCCAGCTTATATCGCCCGGTATCAGCACCGCGTCCTCGTCGGACACGCGCTCACGCCAAGCAGCTGCTATGCGCTCGGCATGGTTATCCCAGTTGGGCCCGAATATGCTCATAGGCTTATTCGAACTGTGGGACAAATGCAGATCACCTATTGCGAAAAGCTTCATTCATCGCTCCATTGCCCTTGCAGTAAGAGACGGAAGGTTTCAGTTCTCCCCGTCCTCTTCTTTATTTTCCTCGTCCATATCGTCCATATCGTCTGAGCCGAGGTTGGAATCGCCTCCCAGCTCCTTATCTATCTCTTCAAGCTCTATTTCGGGGATATCATCGTCTATGGGTACTTCCAGCTCATCAATGCCGTCCATATCGTCCACAACGGAGGATCCGGTAAGATCGTCCGCCCTCTTTTCAAGATTTTCCTGCCGGCGGGCTTCCCTCAGGCACATAGCACACAGCTCGCTGCCGCGGACGGCGGGGTTTTCGCCGCACTCTGTGCATATGGTTACTACGTCGTCAGTCTCCGCCTCGCCCTTCATATGGCGCTTGCAGACGTTGCAAAGCTGTTCATCGTCACGAATATAGTTCAGTTCGCATCTCGGACACTTTCTGAGACCCATATAACAATCCTCCAAAACGGCCTTTGATATGGTCGGTTTTATAACTTTATAAATAAGCCTTTGTCAGCTAATTTACTATTATGCTGTTACTGCTGCTCTATGTCAATACCGGCGCGCAGGTTTTTTACATCTTTTACCACCTGATCCATGCGCTGAAGCACAAGCTCCCTGCCCCAGCCATCCTCCGAGGAAAAAGCTATTGCAGCGGGAGGCGCGCCGAGCTGTTTTGCCGCTGCGTTCGCCATCTGCGCCCGCTTGCTCTTTGCTATTTTATCCGCTTTTGTGGCGATGAGCGTGAATGGCAGGTTGTAATATATTATCCATTGCAGCATCAGCTTGTCGTCCTCAGTAGGAGCGTGGCGTATATCTATGAGCATGAATATATGATCGACGCGTCCGGAGGAAAGGTAATCCTCCATCAGCTTTCCCCACTTGTCCTTTTCGGTCTTCGGGGCTCTGGCAAAGCCGTAGCCCGGCAGGTCGACAAAGTAAAACTCCCTGTTTATCTTAAAGAAGTTTATGAGCCTCGTCTTTCCCGGGTTGGACGAGGTTTTGGCGAGCTTTTTGTTGTTGCAGAGGGAATTGATTAGGCTGGATTTGCCCACATTTGACTTGCCCACTATAGCTATCTCGGCGGCGGTCTTTTCGGGATAAGGGCTGCCAAGTCCCGCGCTGGTAACGAACTCTGCCTGCTTTATGGCAAACTCCATTTTTCTCTCCTTTCCTTTTGCATAGAGAATTGTATCAGCACTACCACAGATACGCAACAACATTTTTTAGTTAATCCATATTTTTCTGCAAAGGCGAAAGTTAAAGGGAGAGCAAGAGCCCTCCCTTCAGTCTGTCAAAAAACCCCAGGGTTGATAAGGGGCCGCAGCCCCTTATGGCTTTATTCGGATTTGGCGACATGTGCGGCAAATCCGCAAAAAGCGCTTGCGCAGCAAGGCTTTCCCTGCATTCGGTGCTGGCCGCGCCATAGGCGCAAGCACCGGATGAAAAAACTCAAAAAAGTGGCGTTCAGCCACTTTTTTGACACTCTAAAGGGAGAGCAAGAGCCCTCCCTTTATAAAACGCACCCTCACTGGACTGCGCTTACGCCGCTTTCCCTTTGCTCTACTCTTATACGGCCGCTGTGCTTCGGCATATAGGCCAGAGCCTTTTCCATGACCGTCATTGCATTGGAAGCAAAGTGCAGTTCTAACGCCTTCTTTATCTCCTCCGGTACATCCTCCAGATCCTTGCGGTTCTCCTCCGGAATTATTACAGCCGTCATGCCTGCCCGGACCGCCGCCAGAAGCTTTTCCCGGAGGCCGCCTATCGGCAGCACGCGGCCACGAAGGGTTATTTCTCCGGTCATGGCTACGCTGCCCTTTACTGGTATTCCAGACAGCGCGCTGGCTATGGCTACAGCCATGGTGATGCCTGCGCTGGGGCCGTCCTTTGGTACAGCGCCTTCGGGCACGTGCAGGTGTATATCCTTCTCCCGGATTGTGGCTTCGTCAATGCCCAGCCTTTCGGCGTTGGCATGCACGAAGGTCAGTGCTGCCTTTGCGCTTTCCTGCATCACATCGCCCAGCTGGCCCGTAAGCATCAGCTTGCCGCTGCCCGGTACGGTCTGCACCTCTATTTCCAGCGTATCGCCGCCGGCGCTGGTCCATGCAAGTCCATTGACAAGGCCGATTTCGTCCTTATGCGCCCTGGCGTAGCTGTTATACCTTGGCCTGCCGAGATACTCGTTTATGCGCGCCTTGGTGAGACGCACCTTCTTTGCCTTGCCGTCGCCTATGTCGCATGCGGCCTTTCGGCATATGCTGCCCATCACCCGTTCAAGGCTGCGCACACCGGACTCGGCTGTGTAGCCGCGTATTATGTCTGGATACAGCGGGTCGGGTATTGTCAGCATGCTCTTTTTAAGGCCGCTCTTCTCCATCTGCTTTGGCAGAAGATGGCGCTTGGCTATCTCTATTTTTTCCGTTTCAAGGTAGCCGGGTACCTCTATTACCTCCATTCGGTCCAGCAGCGGCGCGGGTATGGCGCTTCTGTCGTTGGCGGTGGTGAGGAACATGACCTTGGAAAGATCGTAGGGCACCTCGATGAAGTGATCCCGGAAGGCGAAATTCTGCGCGCTGTCCAGTACCTCAAGCATGGCGGCCGCCGGGTCGCCATGGTAATCTCCCGCCAGCTTGTCTATCTCATCGAAAAGTATCACCGGGTTCATCACCCCAGCCTGACGCATAGCGGATATCACCCTGCCCGGCATCGCACCTATATAGGTGCGCCTATGGCCCCTTATTTCAGCCTCGTCCCGTATGCCGCCCAGGCTCATTCGGACGAACCGCCTTCCTAAAGCGTCGGCTATGGACTTGGCGATAGAGGTCTTACCTACGCCCGGAGGGCCTACGAAGCATATGACCTGCCCGTTCACCTTACCGGTAAGCCGCGCCACAGCCATGTACTCTATTATGCGTTCCTTCACCTTGTCCATGCCGTAGTGGGCGGAATCCAGCGTCTCCCGCGCATGGGCGAGGTCCATGTTGTCCGTGCTTTCCTCGTTCCAGGGAAGGTCCAGCATACACTCTATATAATTCCGCGCGGAGGGCGCCTCGTGTGAGCCTGCGGGCAGGTCCCCGTAGCGCTTTATCTCGCGCTCGATTACTGAACGCACGCTGTCAGGCATCTGCTTATGCTCAAGCTTTGCCATGAATTCGTCCGCTTCGGTATCGCTGCTCTCGCCCAGCTCCTTGCGTATGGCTTTTATCTGCTCGCGGTAGTAGTATTCCTTCTGGTTCTTATCGACCTGATACTTTACTTCGGCAGCTATGCGTCTGTCCGCCTTGAGTATATCTATCTCGCCCACAAAGAAACTCAACAGCTTCTTCATTCGCTCTGCAGGATCCAGCTCCTCCAGTATTTCCTGACGCTGCTCCGGGCGCTTAAGGACAGCGTTGGCGGCAGCGTCTGCAAATTCGCCGGGCATCAGCTTTGCCTCGATATTCGCCATGATGTCCGAGTTGAGTTTAGGGCTGAGCTGGGCGTACTCGCCGAGCTTTTTGTCTACCCTGCGGCGCAGCGCCTCCGCCTTGGCAGGCTTGCATTCCTCGTCATCCAGCACCTCTATATCTGCGGAGAAGCCCTCTTCGCCGTCCCTGACTTTCATGGCAAGAGCGCGGCATACTCCCTCTACAAATACCCTCGCGGATTCGCCCGGCATCGGCAGCACCTGCCGCAAGGCGCAGAGAGTACCGGTTTCATATATGTCGTCCGGCTCGATGTCGGATATTTTTGGATCCTTCTGGGCACTTACGAATATAAGCCCTTCCTCATCCATCGCCCTGTTGAGGGCATGCACGCTTTTGGGCCTGCCCGCGTCGAAATGCAGCATTTCTCCGGGCAGCACCACAAGGCCCCTCAAGGCCACAGTGGGGATATCTTTATACGTTTTTTCGTGTTCTACCATGTCTTCTGCGTTATCCTCAGTATAAATTATATATGTGATTATACTTATACCATTGGATTTTGACAACAGTGTGTATATGGTAAAAACCTTTTTTAAGCCAAATTTAAGCCGTTGTGCACAGGAAGGGCAGCACTCCGTCTATCTCCTCTTCAGCGGGTATATCGAAGGCTATGCGCATCACCTCGGTTATGTCGGCTGCTGCGACCACCCGCGCCTTCGCCTCCTCAAACTGCCTCTCGTAGTTGGCCTCGGGCACTATCACCGTATGCGCCCCCGCCTCTATGGCGGCCGCCAGCTTTTCCCTCACACCGCCTACGGGGCGTACCTGACCGTTTACGGTTATCTCTCCTGTCATGGCTATACCCGCAACGGGGGCCTTGCCGGATATGGCACTCATGAGCGCCACGGCAAATGCTATACCTGCGCTGGGGCCATCCATGGGGAAGCCTCCGGGGACGTTATAATGTATGTCATACGCCCCGCAGTCCAATCCGAAGCGGTTTTTGAAAGCGCTCAGCACATTCTGCGCCGATGCCATGGCAGTACTACGCCGCTCAAGGCGTTTGCCCCTCATCTCTATCTCCTCCCGCTCCACTGCGCCGCCTATGTCCAGCCGGCCAAGAGCGCCTCTCGCCCGCTCCGCCGCACACTCTATTTCCATTATCATGCCGTTCCCGCCGCCCACTACGCCTATGCCTATGGCTGTGCCGGGCAGCATATGCTCAGGCATTCGGATATCGGGCCGTTTGGGGCAGTTGCTTATTTCGGACACCCACTCAATATCCGAAAAGGTTATCCTGCGCCGGTTCTGAGTATATACCGCACCCCCGGCAAGCTGTATCATATTCACCGCGTCGCGCCCGGACATGCAGCATTGTGCGCAAAGCTCAGCTGCGGCATCATCCATATCGTATCCCAGCCGTTTCGCCGCGCCCCTGGCAATGGTCAGCATGCTTTCGAAGGACAAAGGCTTAAAGAACAGCTCCACACATCTTGAACGCAGCGCCGAAGGCAGCTCCTCCGGCTGCCGGGTAGTAGCTCCTATGAGCCTGAAGTCCGCCGGCATGCCATTCTGGAATATGTCATGTATATGCTGAGGTATATTTGCATTGTCCTTTGAGTAATAGGCGCTGTCGAAGAATACCTTCCTGTCCTCCAGCACCTTCAGCAGCTTGTTCATCTGCACCGGGTGCAGCTCGCCTATCTCGTCCAGGAACAGTATGCCGCAATGCGCCCGGCTCACCGCTCCCGGCTTGGGCTGAGGAACCCCCGCAGAGCCCAACGCCCCCGCTCCCTGATATATTGGATCGTGAACCGAGCCCATTAAGGGGTCGGCTATGGCCCTTTCGTCAAAGCGTACGCAGGTAGCATCCACCTCCACGAACTTAGAGTTTTTGTCAAAGGGAGAATCCTTCTGCCGCCTGGCCTCCTCCAGCACCAGCCGCGCTGCGCAGGTCTTGCCGCAGCCCGGAGGGCCGTATATTATTACGTGCTGAGGGTTTGGCCCGCACATGGCGGCGCGCAGCGCCCTTATTCCCTCCTCCTGACCTATCACCTCGTTCATTTTGGCCGGACGTACTTTTTCAGAAAGCGGAGTATTCAGGGAGCGCTTGCGCATTTCTGCAAGCTCCTTCATCTCTCTGCTCTGTTTTTGCGTACCGCCGCGCCGCTCAGGTTCGCCCTGTATGAGCTTTCTCGTCCTTCTTTTTTTCCACCAAACATAGCCCCATATGCAAAGCTGCGATATTATCAGCAGCCATACCGCTCCTTTTTCCATACGCAAATTCCTTTCTCAAGCTGTTTTTAAGTGTAGTATGCCCGTACAGGAGCAAAAGGCGCGGTGGGAAAACCCGCCATGTATGGGTATATTTATACTTTTTTACTTCCGCGCCCCCTATGGGCATGTTATAATATTTAAAAGACTAAAGACTGTATCAGGAGGTGCGAAATGAAACCGAAACGCTTGACTGCCCTGCTTCTCATCGCCTTTACGCTGCTCTCGCTGCAATCGGCCGCCCTGGCAAACGCCGCGGAGCCGCCTTCCTTCATCATTATCGTATCCAATCCTCCCGGCGGCCTTGAGCTTTCCATACCCTCCGGCGCACCGGGCGCGGAGCCCTACGTTCTTCAAAAAACAGTAAAGGGCTGGGAAAGCCATTATCGGTACTTTTACGGTGGGGATCCGAATAGCGGCAGCAGGAAGGACGAGCTTACCGTAAAATACGGCGATACCCAATTCACGATCCCCTTCGCGCCCGCAAAGGGGAGATACGGAGTCCTGTACACCCTCGACGTGGCGGGCCGCACCATCGCAGAGGGCGAAAAGCCCCTTCGCACGCCGCTGCTCATAGCCATGCGGGTGCTGCTCACGCTCGTCATAGAGGGTCTCGTGTTCTACCTGTTCGGCTACCGTGAAAAAAAGAGCTGGCGGGTGTTCTTCATCGCGAACCTCGTCACCCAGACCGGTCTGAACCTGCTCTTCCACGGCATTTCACTGGGCTATATGTGGGCGATTGTCTTCTATCCGCTGGAAATGCTTATAGCCGCCATTGAGGCCAAGGTATACTGCGGCTTTATAACCGAAAAGAGCAAAAAGATGAGCATCCTCTGCGCGGTCGTCGCGAATCTGCTCAGCATGCTGTGCGGCGGATACATAATAAGCCACTTGCCTATCTGACCGAATACTGCACGCAAAAATGGGCTGCCCTCGCAGCCCATTTTATGACGCTTTTGTTTATCCCTCTCTTGCTATGACCCGGCCCATGAGCACGCCCATTACTGAGGCCATCATAAGGCCACGGGTCCAGCCGCTGGAGTCGCCAAGACAGTGGAGTCCCTTTACGCTGGTGTTGAAGTCGGTGTCCATCTTCACGCGGTTGCTGTAAAACTTCAGCTCCGGCGAATACAGCAGCGTTTCATAGGAGGCGAAGCCCGGCACTACCTCGTCCATGGCCTTTATAAAGTTGATAATGTTTATCATGGCCCTGTACGGCATGGCGGCGGTTATGTCCCCCGCCACCACATCGGGCAGGGTAGGCTTTACGTTGGACTGGGCCAGCTCCTTCTGCCATGTGCGCTTGCCGTCCAGTATGTCCCCGAAGCGCTGCACCATTATGTGCCCTGCGCCCAGCATATTGGTAAGCTCTCCCACCTTCTGTGCGTAGGCTATGGGCTGGTTGAAGGGCTCGCTGAAGTTGTGGGATACAAGTATGGCGAGATTGGTGTTGTTGCTTTTTATGTCCTTGTAAGAGTGGCCGTTTACCACAGCAAGGTCGTTGTCGTAGTTTTCCTGGCTCACAAATCCGCCGGGATTCTGGCAAAAGGTGCGCACCTTATTCTTGAAGGGCTTTGGATAGCCTATAAGCTTGGACTCATAGAGTACCTCGTTTACCCGCTCCATTATCTCGTTTCGCACCTCGACCCGTACCCCTATATCCACTGTTCCAGGCTGATGAGCTATGCCGTGATCGGCGCAGAGTTTTTCCAGCCAGTCCGCACCCCTGCGGCCGGTAGCCACAACGGTATGCTTTGCCTGTACGGCGCTGCTCTCCTTGCCGTTAGTGATATACACTCCCTTACATTCCTCGCCTTCGAGTATAAGGTCGGTGCATTCCCAGCCAAACAGCATCTCTACGCCGTTGCTTTGCAGATACTTTTCTATGGCAAGGTAAAGATCCTGAGCCTTTTCTGTTCCCAAATGCCGTATCGGGCAATCCACAAGGCGAAGTCCGGCCTTTATGGCACGCTTGCGAATATCCTTTACCTCCTCGGTATTACCTATTCCCTCCACCCTGGTGCTTGCTCCGAATTCAAGATAAATCTTATCCGCATAATCTATCGTTTCCTGCGCAACGTCCGTTCCTATGAGACTTGGCAGGTCGCCTCCCACCTCGCAGCTCAGCGACAGCTTGCCGTCAGAAAACGCGCCCGCGCCGGAAAAGCCCGTAGTAATGTGGCAGTATGGCTTGCAGTTCATGCAGCGGCCGGTCTTCGCTTTCGGGCAGCGGCGGTTCTCGATAGCCTGCCCCTTTTCCACGATCAGTATGCTCTGCCCGCTTCCCTTGCGCAGCATTTCAAGCGCGGTGAATATGCCCGCCGGTCCCGCGCCGATTATCACTACGTCTTTTTTCATTGGCAATACCTCCGTCATTAAAAAATCAAGCCGGCAAAGCGCCCTTTAAAATTGGCCTTGCCGGTTGTTGACTTATGTTCCGGCCCCTGTTTTATACGCGGGGATCCTCGGTTCAGCAGGCGTCGCCCAGTTCAGGGGGCGGAAGCTGCTCCTTCTGTTTTCTGTACTCAAACACCGGCGGCGCCTTCTTTTCGATGACGTCCTTGGTTATGGTACAGCTCTTTATATCGCTCCTTGAGGGTATGTCGAACATGATGTCCAGCATTACGTCCTCAAGTATGGCTCTCAGACCTCTGGCGCCGGTCTTGCGCTCTATGGCGAGATCCGCAACCCTCTCCAGCGCGTCCTCGTCAAACTTGAGCTCCACGCCGTCCATCTCAAACAGCCGCTTATACTGCCGGGTGAGGGCATTCTTCGGCTTTGTGAGTATGTCTATCAATGCCTTGCGGTCAAGCTGATGCAGCGTGACTATCACGGGCATTCTTCCCACGAATTCCGGTATAAGGCCGAACTTGAGCAGATCCTCCGGGAGTATGTTCTTCAGTATGGAACCTACGTCCTTCTCCACCTTGCTCTGCACGTCCGCACCGAATCCCATTACGCTCTTGCCGGTGCGCTTGGTTATGATATCCTCAATGCCTGCAAACGCGCCGCCGCAGATGAAGAGTATGTTTGTGGTGTCTATCTGTATAAACTCCTGATGGGGGTGCTTGCGGCCGCCCTGAGGTGGAACGCTGGCTACCGTTCCTTCCAGTATCTTAAGCAGCGCCTGCTGCACGCCCTCGCCGGAAACGTCGCGGGTTATGGATGGGTTTTCGCTCTTACGGGCGATCTTGTCGATTTCGTCGATGTATACTATGCCCTTTTCCGCACGCTCAACGTCGTAATCCGCCGCCTGAATGAGCTTGAGCAGTATGTTTTCTACGTCCTCGCCTACGTAGCCGGCCTCCGTGAGCGATGTAGCGTCAGCAACGGCAAATGGAACGTTGAGTATCTTCGCAAGGGTCTGGGCCAGCATGGTCTTGCCGCAGCCGGTAGGCCCCAGCATGATTATGTTGCTCTTTTGCAGCTCCACGTCGTCCTTCTGCTTGCCGGCGTTTATACGCTTATAGTGGTTGTACACGGCGACGGCCAGCGCACGCTTGGCGGCTGTCTGACCTACCACATACTCATCGAGAGTATCGGAAATCTCCTGGGGTTTCGGTATGTCCTTGAGGTCTGTCTCCACCGTGGAGAAGTCCTCGTCTATTATTTCCTGGCAAAGCTCTATGCACTCATTGCAGATGTACACGCCGGGGCCCGCGATTATGCGATTCACCTCGTCCTGTGGCTTTCCGCAGAATGAGCACTTTATCGTGCCGGTGTTTTTTTCTTCGTTTTTCGCCATCAATTACCTCCTGGGCGGAATTATCTCGTCTATGAGACCGTAGGCAAGCGCCGCCTCGGCATCCATATAGTTGTCGCGCTCGGTGTCAGCCTGTACCTTTTCAATCGGCTGACCGGTACGTGCGGAAAGTATCCCGTTCAGTTTCTTCTTGATTTTTACCAGCTGTTCAGCCTGAATGGCTACGTCGGTGGCCTGGCCGCGCGCGCCTCCCAGAGGCTGGTGTATCATTATCTCGCTGTTGGGCAGCGCCCTGCGCTTGCCCTTTGCGCCTGCCGCAAGCAGAAAAGCGCCCATGCTTGCCGCCATGCCTATGCATATGGTAGATACATCGCATTTGATGTACTGCATGGTATCATATATCGCCATGCCCGCAGTGACGGAGCCACCGGGGCTGTTTATATACAAGCTAATGTCCTTATCCGGATCGTCCGCTTCAAGGAATAGCAGCTGAGCCACGATAAGGTTGGCAGAATCGTCATCGACCTCGCCGCCAAGGAACACTATACGATCCTTTAGCAGGCGGGAATATATGTCATAGGAACGCTCCCCCTTGTTTGACTGCTCTACTACCATCGGTATAAGATTCATAGTGTTCATCTCCTTTATTGTCTGAATACATCGTGCCATTCGTTATAAATGCCTCGCCGCACGGCACGGTGCGGCGAAGCAGTACAGGTGACAATTATCGGAAGATACTCGCGCCTTACTCAGCGTCCTTCTCCTCAGTCTTTTCCTCGGCCTTCTTGGTCTTCCTGGCAGAAGCCTTCTTTGCAGGCTTCTTCTCGGCCTTCTCTACCTCTACGGCGGTATCGGTCATTACTGCCAGAGTCTTGTCGACCATTATCTGATCCGCAAAGAACTTCTTGTCGTCCTCGCTGAGGCCCTTCTTGAATTCCTCGGCCTTGTCGCCAAACTGTGCGCAATACTCATCTACCTTAGCGTTTATTTCTTCTTCGGTAGCCTTGATGTCCTCAGCCTTAGCCACGGCGTCGATCACCAGCTGGCTCTTTACCCTGCGGGCCGCGTCTATGCGGCTCTCCTTGCGGAAGGACTCCATATCGGTGCCGGTGTACTTCATGTAATCCTCAAGGCTGATGCCCTGCATACTCAGGCGGTAGCGGATATCGTTGAGTATGGCGTCTATCTGCCGCTCTACCATGATATCGGGTATGACTACCTCGGCGTTGTCAACAGCCTTGGCTACTACGGCGTTTTCCTTCTCGGTCTCAGCATCGCGCCTGGCCTTCTTTTCGAGCTCCTCGCGCTTTGCCGCCTTCAGCTCGTCAAGAGTGTCATATTCGGATACGTCCTTGGCGAACTCATCGTCCAGCTCCGGCAGCTCCTTTTTCTGTATGCCGTTCACCTTTACATGGAAGGTGGCATCAGCGCCGGCCAGGGCTTCGCTGTGATACTTTTCGGGGAACTTTACCTGAATATCCCTCTCCTCGCCCGCATTCATACCTATCATCTGTTCTTCAAAACCGTCGATGAAGGTGTGGGAGCCTATCTCAAGGGTCTGGCCCTGAGCGGAGCCGCCCTCGAACTTGATGCCGGATACGCTGCCCTCATAGTCGAGGTTTACGGTATCGCCGTTCTCAACGGGGCGCTCGACATCTACCATGCGCGCGACCTTTTCGCGCTCGCGCTCGATCTCCGCAGCCACGTCGTCATCCGTAACATTATACTCGCGCTTTTCTATTTCTATACCCTTATACTGACCCAGCTTGACCTCGGGGCGCACGGCAACCTCTGCGGTAAACACCAGATCCTTGCCGTCCAGTGGCAGGTCAACTATGGAAATGTCAGGCCTGTCGATCACTTCTATGTCGTGCTCCTTTATGGCTGCCTGATATACCTCGGGGTAGACGATATCGAACGCATCATCAAAAAAGGCCAGCGAGCCATAGGCGTTTTCGATCATCTTGCGCGGAGCATGTCCCTTGCGGAAGCCAGGGACGTTGAACTTCTTGCCGTTGGTATGATAAGCCTTCTCAACGGCCTCCTCAAACTTCGCCGCAGGTACCTCGATAGTGATTTTCACCTTGCCGTTTTCCAGCTTTTCCAAAGTTGCCATTTATAAACCTCCGAAACCACATATATATGTGTATCAATTTGCGGGCACACCGCCATTAGCATATAATAGCATACAACATCACCGTTTGCAATGAATCATTGTGTATAAAATATAATAAAACGGAAAACAAAAACGGCGGGATACATTTGCCCGCCGTTCTTTGTCTGTGCTTTACCTTTCGCTGCCCCAGAAGAACAGCGCGATGGTGCCGGGGCCGGAATGGGCGCCTATAACGGGGCCGACATAGTTTATAACTATATCCTGCACGCCTGTGCGCTCGCGTACCAGATTTGCCAGATACTCCGCGTCCTCGAGGCTGTCGCCGTGGCTGATGAAGATAGTCTCGTTTCTGCCTGGCAGCATAGTGGATTCCATGCTGTCCGCCAGTGCCTTCAGCGCAGCCTTCCTTCCCCTCGCCTTTCCGACGGCTACCAGATGGCCCTCATTGTCCATATGCATAACAGGCTTTATGCTGAGCATGGTGCCTATCGCGGCGGTGGCGGCGGAAATGCGCCCGCCCCGCTTGAGGTAATTCAGATCGTCCACGGTGAACCAGTGGCACATGTGCAGCTTTTCGCTTTCAACGAAGTCCCTCACCTCTTCTATGGTCGCGCCCGCTTCCTTTTTCTTCGCGGCATAGTATGTTATCATGCCCTGCCCGAGGGACGCGGCAAGCGTATCCACGGTATAGATCTTTCTGTTGGGGTACTTTTCCCTGAGCTCGCGCGCGGCGGATTCGCCGGAATTATATGTGGTGCTCAGTCCAGTGGAAAAGCCTATATACAGTACATCCTTGCCCTCACCGAGCAGCTTTTCCATTTTTTCCTCAAAGGCAGCAGTATTTACCGCAGAGGTCTTGAGCTCCTTTCCCTCTCTCGCCAGCTTATAGAACTCCTTAAAGCCTATCTCCCGTCCGTCCAGCCAGTTGCGGTAATTTTTTCCGTCCGCCATAACCTCAAGAGGCAGCACCTCAAGGCCAAGCTGATCCGCCAGTTCCTGAGGCAGGTCGCAGGAAGAATCAGTCATTATCACATATTCTTTACTCATATAGCATCGTTCCTCCCGGTAATATTCTTTATTAACGGCAACATTATACCTTGACTTTTGGCTGTTTTCAACAAATCTGCCACAGTTCACCGATTGTTCAAATTTTAAAACTATTTATATCTATTTAAATATTTCCCTCTTGCTGAGCGCCCGGTACAGCAAATAGCCAAGCAGTCCGCAGCACACGGCCTCTCCCACTGTTACCGTCAGAAAAAAGTACCAGTAGCTTCCGGGAAAGGCGTATACGTATTTGAGCACGAATGGCACTATCAATCCGTTTGACAATATGGGGAACACAGGGGCAAGCTTAGGCCTGTTCCGGAACCTGTATGTCAGGTATGCGCCTATCAGTGTCGCAAGAGAGCCTATGGCCACGTCCCACGGCAGCGCGCCGGTGACGAGATTTGCTATTGCGCACCCTATGAACAGCCCCGGAACCGCTGCGCCCGTAAACACAGGCAGCACCGTCAGCGCTTCCGAAAGTCTGAACTGTATCACGCCGCCGGACAGCCTAACTGCTGCCGACACCAGAGTCAGCACCACGTATATCGCGGCTATAGCAGAGGCATAGACCATGCCTCTTGTATTACCCTTTATCTTCATCATAAGATTATGCTCCTTTATCCCTCTCGTTTGTTTTCCATATGGGCCTTATACTTTTTGCCCACATTCGCGCCAGAGCCCATAACTGAGCCGCGCATTATTGTATCCGCGCCGAAGCGGCCGCGTATGTCGTCCACCGCCCTATCCAGCTTTCGGGCCCTGTCCTTACCTTCATCGCAGAACATACACTGCTGGGCGTATTCCTCTTTTGTCACGTTCAGCAGCCCTATGCCGAGCAGACGAAGCGGGGTATGCTTATCCCACAGCTCATCAAACAGGCTTCGGCAAAGCTTATATATTTCGTTGGTTATATCGGTAGGCTCCGTCAGCTTTTTCTGGTGGGACCTGTTTTTGAAGTCGTTGCCCCGTATGGTGACTGACACGCCGTATGCCTTCGCCCCTTCAGAGCGCATTCGGGCCGCTACGCTGTCCGCAAGGGCCAGCAGTATTTTATACGCCTGCTCCGCCGTTACAACGTCCTCTTCCGTAGTAGTGGATATGCTGTACCCTTTTGCCTCCTCCGCCTCTGTAAGCACGGAGGATTCGTCCCTCCCGTTGGCATACTCCCACACCTGCCTGCCCATTTTCTGCCCAAGCAGCGCCTGTATGCTTAAAAGGCTGGCCTTTGCCAGTGCGCCAATTGTAGTTATACCCGCCTGCTCCAGTTTTCTCGCCGTAGCCGGGCCTACCGTAAACAACTCGCCTACCCGCAGTGGCCATAGCTTTTCCCGTATCTCCCCGTCAAACAGGGTATGGACCTTATCCGGCTTCTCAAAGTCGCTGGCCATCTTTGCCAGCAGCTTGTTGTTGGCAACGCCTATATTTACGGTAAAGCCCAGGGTATCCCGTATCTCGTCCTTTATTCTTCGGGCAAGTTCTACCGGGTCGCCATACAGCCTTTCCGTGCCCGTCATATCCAAAAAGCACTCATCGATGGAATACTTTTCAACGGCTGGGGCGTACTTACGGCATATATCCATGAACGCTCTTGAGTTGCGTTCATACAGTCTGAAATCAGGCTTGGCAAGAAACAGGTCCGGACACTTGCGCAGTGCCATGGCCACAGGTTCGCCTGTGGTAACGCCGTATTTCTTTGCGGGTATGGACTTGGCAAGTATCACGCCGGTGCGCTTATCCCTGTCTCCTCCTATGGCCGCGGGTATCAGGCGTATATCCTGTTCGCCCTCTCTTACCCGCTTTGCCGCCTCCCATGAAAGAAAGGCACTGTTTACATCCACGTGGAAGATGATCCGCTGCATGCTCGCCCTCCTTTTTATTTGCTGCTCAGCAGTTTTTTCCTCGCCTTCCAGTCAGGCATGAGCGTCTGCAGCAGCGCGTAGAAATTCTTTGAGTGGTCGGGATGGACGAAATGGCAAAGCTCGTGCAGCGTCACCATTTCCGCCGCCGCTATGGGGTAGGCTATGAGCCGTCTATTTATCGTTATGCGCCCCTTTGTATAGGCGCAGCTGCCCCAGCGGGAGTTCATTGTGCGGAGCTTGATTTCAGGCTTTTTTACGCCCCAGCCCCGTATAAGCGGATACATTCTGTCCAATACCTCGGAGAAAATCTCCGCGCACAACCCATCCAGATATTTTTGTACCAGCTGCCGGCGCTTACCGCCGTCAGAGATATCCTTCAGCGTGACATATAGCCGGCCGTTTTTCTGCTCGACGCCCCCTCCGGCGCCCTGTATCACCGTCACCGGCAGCACGCGTCCAAGCACTGTTATGCTGTCGCCCGCCGGGTCGTTAAGGGGGCTCTGCGCCAACTTTGCCCCTTCTATGGCTGACAGTATAAGTCCTGATCGGCTCTGCATGAATTTTTCTATTACCGTAAGGCTCACCGCAGGGCTTGCGGAGACATATACCGTGCCGTCCTGCCTTATGCGGAGGTTTATGTTTTTGACCTGCTTTCGCTGTAACTCGTACTCTATGTCATGCCCGTTCAATACTATGCGCCTCAACGACAGCCCCTTGTTCATGCCCTCTTGTCTTCTATTGGCTTTACGCCGTAGGTAGCCCCTTCCTTTACGGTCTTGAGCCTTTCCACAAAGTCTTTCATGGCCTCGGATATCTTTATCTCCTGAGGGCATACCCTCTCGCAGCTGCGGCAGCCTATGCAGGCGGAGGGCTGCTTATCGGCGGGTATGGATGCCAGCCACAGAGGCGCCCTGAGCCCGCCTTGAGAATACACGTGCTCGTTGTAATGCTCGATAAGCATAGGTATATCCAGCCCCTTGGGGCACTTGGCGTTGCAGTAGCGGCAGCCCGTGCAGGGGAGCGCCGTCTCGCCTATCATTTTATCGGCGATGCCCGTAAGCGCCGTCAGCTCATGGCTGTCCAGAGGCTTATCCTCGCTGAATATCCTTATATTATCCGCAAGCTGCTGCAGGTTTGACATTCCGGAAAGCACCATCGTTACCTCGGGTATGCTCTGGAGGAATCTGAATCCCCAGCCCGGTACGCTCTCGTCCGGACGCAATGCCGTGAGTTCCGCAGCGTATTTATCCTCTACAGTCGCAAGCTTGCCGCCCCTGAGTGGCTCCATGACCCATACCGGCAAACCGTATTGCTTTATGAGCTCCACCTTTTCCTTTGCGTGCTGGAACTTATAGTCCAGATAGTTCAGCTGTATCTGGCAGAATTCCAGATCCTTGCCGTAGGCGTCCATAAAGCGGCGCATCACATCCACCCGGCCATGGGTAGAAAAGCCCAGATGCCGTATGCGGCCTTCCTTCTTCTGCTTCAGCAGGTACTCCATCACTCCGTACTGCGGATCCATGTAGTTATCCACATTAATCTCGCACACGTTGTGGAAAAGATAAAAGTCAAAGTAGCCTACGCGGCACCTTCTGAGCTGCTCCTCGAATATTTCCTCTACCCTGCCTATGTTTTCCCGTATATTTCCCGGGAACTTTGTGGCGAGGTTAAAGCTCCCTCTAGGGTAGTCAGCGAGTATTTTGCCTATCATCCTTTCGGAATTGCCGCCGTGATACATCCATGCGGTATCATAGTAATTTATTCCGTTTTTCATGGCAAAGTCTACCATTTCCCGTGCTTTTGCCTCATTGATGCTCTCTTCTTTGCCGTTTACGACCGGCATACGCATCGTGCCAAGCCCCAGCGCGGAAAGCTTTTCTCCCTTGAAATCCCGGTATATCATGGTCGTCCTCCCTATATGTTCTGTTCAAAGCAAATCGCGTGCATATAGATTATACTATAATCCCCATATATTTTTAACAAAAAAATACCGCCCCGGTAATTCGAAGCGGTATAGGCACTGTTTTTACTTTCTGTACCAGTCCAGTATTCTCAGGCTTCTGTCTGCCTTATTGAGGACCTCGGTCTCGCCCCTTTCATTTATGCAGACGATGTTCTCAACGCGCATGCCAAAGCGCCCGCCGAGGTACACCCCCGGCTCTATGGAGAAGCACATGCCCCTCTCCAGCCGCCTGTGGTTTATCTGATTGATATAAGGCCCTTCATGTACCGAGTAGCCTATGCCGTGGCCGACGCGGTTAACAAGGGTATGTGCGTAGCCTTGCTCGTCCAGCACATCCCGGGCTGCCTTATCTATATCGGGTATGAATGCGCCTTCCCTGGCGGTGTTCTGGGCAGTCATCTGAGCTCTGTCTACCAGCTCGTATATCCTGCGCTGCTCGTCGCTTATACTTCCTACGAATACCGTGCGGCTCAGATCCGACATCATCTCGTTTATGGCGCAGCCCCAGTCCAGAACTATGCAGTCCCCTTCCTGTATGACCCTGTCAAAGCTGTTGTAGTGTGGATAGCCGCTGTTGGGTCCGGAAGCAACTATGCAGTCGAAGTTGCAGCCGCCCTGTTCCGCCATAGTACCTACTATGACGTCCCTCACCTCCGCCTCGGTTATGCCGGGCCGTATCATGGCGCAGGCCTTTTCAAAGGCGCTGTCGGCCACCCTTGCGGAAAGGCGCATATTTTCCAGCTCCTCATGGGTCTTGATTATGCGCACCTCCTCAAGGAGCGGCTTGCCGTTTACAAAGGTTATGCCGCAGTTTTTGCCTATATCCAGCACGTTGAAGGCCTGGGCGGTGGAGTTCACGCCGATGGTCTTTCCCTCAAGACCCTCGTTTTTTAGTATCTCATAGGCCTTATCCATTCCCTCGTTGTCGTGCCAATGGTAAACCGGGCATTGATGCTTCAGCCCCTCGGCGACCTCATCGGCATAGAGGGTGTTGCAAAGGTAAAAGCACTCGCCGCTCTTCTTTACGAAAAGCGCCTGAAACCTCTCGCACATCATGGGCGAAAAGCCGGTAAAAAAGCGCAGCTCCTCGGAGGGGGATATGAGCATCGCGTCGTATTCCATCATATCGGCGAGCTTTTTTATGTATTCCGTTCTCATTCCTCTTTCCTTTCCTCGATTAAAAGCATAAGGGCTGCTCCGGCGAACAGCCCTTGTCCTTTTCCCTTATGTTATCTGGTGGTTCCTGAATTTATCACCTGATCCCTTGCGTTTTCCGCGACGCGGGGCTCAAGGGTGAGCTTGCTCTGCTTGTTTGCCTTCCAGACATACAGGCCGAGGGAGAGTCCGATTACGCCGTATACCATGAAGGTACGGAAGTATTCGCCAAGTATCGCCTGACCGAACACGGCCTGGCCGATCTCGGGGCTGAGTATGAACATGGAGTGGAACAGCAGGGTTCCCATTATTGCCTGAGATACAGTCGCCTTGTTTACGGAGGCGCCGCCTACCAGTATCGCCGCCACGGAGAACAGGCCTATCTGGTTATGGGCGGTATAGACGTTAAGCGTGCCTATATTCTGTATGTAGATTATCTGGCCCCACGCGGCAAGCACGGTGGATATTATGGTGGCGATGATGCGGGTACGGTCCACGTTTATGCCGTTGGACTCCGCGATGTACTGGTTCTGGCCGCAGGCCCGGAAATCCTGACCCAGCTTTGTGGTCATTATCCACTTGGTGAATACTGCCAGCAGCACTATCATTATCACAGTGCCCATAGGCACCTTGCGAACCATGGTGAGCCTGCCCTTAGTCGCGGCCTGATACGCAAATACGGCAAGTATCACAACGGCAATCGCCGCGTACAGCGCGAACTTGAAGTTGCTTAGGCGGGCCTGGCCGGGCTTCAGCTTGCGTATGTACTGGCTCCATACGAGGTACAGCACCACCAGAGCAGATGCCACTATCATAAACACAGCAAAGGGTATCTGCCATATGCCTTCAAGGGCATACTTGATGGTATCCATATCCACAGTCATGCGGATTCCCACGCCGCCGGGAAGTATTATCGGATGATCCGGCTGAACGGGGATAACGCCGCCGATGAGGAACAGCACTATAAACATGTAGATGCCGGTGCCGAAATAGCCCACTATCAGCGAGGCTATCATTTCCTGACCGCGGGTCTTGTTGTAGAGCGTACCGGTGAGCCAACCGAAAAGCATCGCTATCGGAAGCGCTATCAGCATACAGAGCAGGAAGCCGCCAAAGCCGCCGATATAGTAATAGCGGACAAGGATTATGGCAAGCTGTCCGGCGATAGCGCCGACGACTATACCGAAGTTAAGCCCCAAGCCGGCGATTACCGGGATTATGAGGGACAGCACCAGGAAGGCGTTGCGGTAGAAGCGGTTGCTCAGCTCCGTGAGGAACCAGTTGAAGGTAACGCTTTTCGCGAGCGCGAGGCCCAGTATAATGAATACCCAGAAGATTATGGTAACGATATTGTCCAGCACGAAATCGCCAAGGTTGAACTTACGCTCGTTCTTTTTTACCAGATCTGACATTACCTGTCGCCTCCTTTCTTGACCTGAGTGAGGGCGTAGAGGATAACGCCGTTCTGTATGACCTGACGCATGATATCCGAAAGGTCGGTGCCGGTGAAGAGCGCGTTGGCCACGGGCATTGCAGCGGTCATAAGGCCCTGGAATATGCACACGCCGACTACGACGTTCACGCAGCTGGCTTTAGTCGCAGTAGCGCCGCCGATAAGTACGGCCGCCACGGCGGGGAACGCCATGTTCAGCGGGCCGTTGTATATCTGAGCGTAACCATAGCCCTGAGAGTAGATTATGATACCAATGCCCGCAAGCACGGTAGAGATTATGTTCGCTATTACGCGGCTGCGGTCGATGTTGAGTCCGGCAGCCTCTGCGAACTTTGGATTAACGCCGCCCGCATAGATAGCGAGGCCGGTCTTGGTCTTGAAGAACACGCTGACTACGAAGCAGGTCAGCAGCAGAAGCAATATCATACCGGTGGGTATGGTGACCTCGCCGATATTGAAGGACAGGAAGTTGGAAACTATCTTGTCCGCGGCAAAGCCGTCCATCTGTATGGTCTCGCGGAGGCCGTCGCCCAGCATCCAGCCCATTTTGCGGTTTGAGAAGGGAAGCGACAGCCAGAGTATGTTAAAGAATGCCACGATGGAGAAGCCGGTATAGGTAGCTATGGTCATCTCGGCGCCCTTGACGGCGTTCATCAGCTTGCCGTAGGCCCAGCCCATCAGGCCGCAGATGATTATCGCCAGCAGTATGGAGCAGCCTATGAGGCTCCAGCCCATAAGGTCCAGCTGCATACAGCACATGAGGGCGAACAGCCCGCCGACTATGCCGATAGGCAGCGCAAAGTTTGGACCCACGCCGGACTTGATAGAGGGTACCATTGCCAGCACCAGTATGCCGTTCATGCCTACGCGGCGCAGTATATCGGTGAAAAGCACGGGTAATGACTGACCCATGACGTAAGCCGCTATAAGCACAACGAGGAGCAGCGCGGAAACGGCAAAGGTAGGTATACCCATTCTGCGTATCAGTTTACCCATTGTTTATGCCTCCTTTTCCTTTGATACGTGGGCGGAGGACATCATAAGGCCGTATTCCTCATCAGACGCCTCGGGCTTGAGCTCACCTGCGACCCTGCCCTCGCATATGATGAGCACCCGGTCGCAAATGCTGCGAAGCTCCGCAAGCTCGGAGCTTGTCATTACTATGGTCATGCCCTGCTCTTCCGCAAGACTCTTAAGAAGATCCAGTATCAGCTTCTTTGCGCCTATATCTATGCCGCGGGTAGGCTCGGATACCAGCAGCAGCTCAGGCTGCTGTGTCAGCGCCCTGGCGACGCACACCTTCTGCTGGTTTCCGCCGGAAAGGGCTCCGGTATTCTGGGCTGCGGAGGTACAGCGGATATCAAGATCCTTTATCATCTTGTCCGCGTGCGCCCTTATGCCCTTCTTATCAGCCAGCTTTATTGGGCCATACTTCTTGAGGAACTTGCCCTCGGTTTCCATGGCCGTAAAAGCGATATTCAGATCGATAGGGCTGTTGAGGAGCAATCCTACGCCCTTTCTGTCCTCGCTCACGAAGGCTATATCGGACTTGAGCGCGTCCCTGGTGTCGTTGAGGCTCAGCTCCCTGCCCTTGAATACGACCTTGCCATCGGCGGGATAAAGGCCCATTATGCCGTTGGCGATGCCCAGCTTGCCCTGTCCAGCCAAACCGCCGATGCCCACTATCTCGCCCTTATGCACCTTGAAGCTCACGTCCTGAACCTTTTCGCCGGGCATGTTTACGCGAAGGTGCTCAACATCGAGTATTACCTCATCGCTTACCTTACGCCCGCTCTCATTGCGGTCGAGGACAAGTGCGCGGCCTACCATCAGCCTCGCTATTTCAGCGGCGGTAATGTCCTTGGTATCCTTGGTAGTTACCAGCTCGCCGTCGCGCAGTATGGTGACGCGGTCAGAAAGGCTGATTATCTCCTCCAGACGGTGGCTTATGAATACGATACCTATGCCCTGCGCCGCCAGGCGGCGGATAGCGGCAAGAAGATTCGCGGTCTCGGTCTCCGTAAGCACTGCCGTAGGCTCGTCAAATACGAGATAGCGTATGCCGGTCTTATCGATCTCGCGGGCTATCTCGACGAACTGCATATGGCCTACGGGCAGGCCGTGAACCATCGTATACTCCTCAATGTCCATCCCCATGGTATCCAAAGCCTTGCGGGCGTCCGCATTCATCTTGTCCATTTCCAGTTCCTGCAGACGCTTGCCAAATATCTTTGAAAGCACAGTCGGCTTGGTGATTTCGCGGTTGAGTTTTATGTTTTCGGTTATGGTAAAGCCGGGAATCAGCATAAACTCCTGGTGTACCATACCAATGCCTTTTTCCATGGCATCATGGGGCGTCATTATATGTGCATCCTCGCCGTCTATCTCGACGGTGCCTTCAAAACCGCCCGTGTCGTGAATGACGGGCATTCCGAAGAGGATGTTCATCAACGTGGACTTACCGGCGCCGTTTTCGCCTATAAGGGCATGGATCTCGCCGGGGCGAACGTCCATATTTATTCCTTTAAGGACCTGATTGCTGCCGTATGACTTTCCCACGTTTGCAAAACGTAAAATTGATTCGGCCAAAGCTTGTAAATCCCCTTTCTATACGGGTGTGACGATTACTGATTATTGCTTATTGCTTGGGTAAGAAAAGGGGCGGCGGAGCTGAACGCTCACAGCCGCCCCGTTTTGTTAGACGATCGTCTCAGTCAGCTTCAGGATTACAGATCGAGATAGCCCAGCTGATATACAAGGTAGTTGTCGGTGACTTCGCCGGTACCGGGATCAACGAAGGGAGTGAGGGCAGCCTCGGCGCCGCAGTAGTCGCTCAGCAGGGCGCTCATGGCGTCGGCATCACAGTCGCCAATGAGACCAGCCATCCACAGGAAGGCATACTCGGTGCTGGCAACAGTGTTAGCTATGGAAGCGGGAACCGCCCAGGTGGAGAAGTGACCGGTCAGACCGGCGTCAGCGACGTACTTCTTCTCGGCTGCGATAGTGGCCTCAAGGCCGCCTACCAGATCTTCAGGGCTCTCTATACCGAAGGCGCTGGGGAATCCATGATAGGGGCTGGGGCAGCAGGGCTGTACATAGTAAGCGCCGGCGTCGTAAACAGCCTTGATGAGGGGAACCTGCATAGCGCAGTTGGTGGTGAAGAAGGCGGTCTCCTTGCCGTACTTTTCTACCATCTTGGGTACATCCTCAAGGATGAACTGCTGGGAGCCGGAAAGGCCGGAGTCGCCGGTGGGATCGGGAGCGGTGGCGTCTACAAACTCGATGCCCAGCTCTTCGCACTTGGCCTTGATCTTATCGCGGCAGCCTGCCAGGGTTACCTGAGCCATGTGACGGGGGAAGCTGTAATGCACGAAGGTCTTGCAGCCCATCTCGTTAGCCTTCTCTGCCATATAGGTGCCCTTGCCAACCTCGTCAACGGAGATGGTGATGTCCGCACGGGTGGTAATGTCGGTGGGGTTCTCCTGGGGAGTGCAGTAGATTACCAGCAGATCCTTAAGGTCGCGAACCTCGGCTACCTTATCAATACCGGGGTTGGAACCGGGGCATGCCTGGTTGATGATGATGCACTTTACATCGGGATCGGTGCCGTACTTGTTGATAACGGAGATGAACTGCTCCTGCTCTGCCATGAAGTTATCGGGCATGGTGTCATGGATGACACGGTCGCCGTACTTTTCAACCATGGCGGCTGCGGAACGATATTCTTCTTCGTTCTGGGAAACGGTGTTGGTGATGATGGCGATCTTGCCATCGGTAGCAGCAACAGCCGCTTCTACGGACGCCTGTACATTAGCTGCATCCCACTTGAGCTCGCCAGCGGCGGGAGCTTCTTCAGTGGTGCCCTCGGCGGGAGTAGTGGTTTCGGTGGTAGCGGGTTCTTCAGCAGCGGGCTGAGAGCAGGCCGCAAAGGAAACTGCCATGACCAGAACCAGCATCAAAGCTATAAGCTTCTTCATGTGTTTTCTTCCTCCTAATTATTGTATGAACTAAACGGGCATAGCCCATTGTTCAAGAAGTGTAATTTTGTATTTGTATGTAATACAAATACAAAAGGGGACGTCCCCTTTTGGTGTATATGATTGCACTAAATGTTAAACTGTTTCAATAATGCCAACCACGCAATACCGATCATGCCGACTGTAAGAAAAACTACACATGACAAGTAAATACCAAACATTAAATATATATTAGCAGTATGTTTTATCAATGTCAATCGCTGTTTTTGGGGGCTTTTGCTTAAATATCTTATGGGAATCCTATCCGAGCACCGGAAAAGACATTTATTTTTTTTAGTTATTCAGGTTCATATACTGTTATTTTTAAGGTGTCGAAAAGAGTTTAATATTAGTTTTTCTCATGCTGACTATCAATAATTTTCATTTATCAAAACAGTCATTTTATTCTGCCGCGGTACGCATTTACCCTTTTCGCCGCTCATATCCTTATTCCATGAAATTCAAGCTGAAACTTATCGCCCTGTGGGCTTCGCTTCTCCTGCTTTCCGGCTGCAAGGCTGCTCCCGTTTACGATCCGAATCCGGAACCTGTGCCGCTGCCTGCAATAATGTACCACAGCGTACTCAAGAGCCAGTCCCGGGCCGGCACATATGTCGTCTCCCCGGCGGTATTTCGGGAAGATATGCAGTACCTTCTGGATAACGGCTACGAAACGGTGTTTATCGAGGATCTTATCGAATACACCGAAGGGGACGACCTGCCCGAAAAGCCCGTTATGGTGACTCTGGACGACGGATATCTCAATAACCTTACATACATATTGCCCATACTTGAGGAGCTGGACATAAAGGCCGTCATATCCGTAGTGGGAAGCTATACCGTGACCTTCAGTGAAACGCCTGATCCAAACCCAAACTATGCTCATCTGTCTTACGAGGATATAAATGCAATAACCGCAAGCGGACACGTGGAGATACAGAATCATTCCTACGATATGCATTCCCAGTCCCCCCGCTTCGGCAGCAAGCGCAGGCAGGGCGAGAACAGCCAAAGCTATAAGGCCTTCTTCTGCGGCGACTGTATAAAGCTGCAGCAGCTCCTGAAGGATAAGTGCGGCATAACCCCCACGGCATACACCTATCCCTTCGGGGCAATAACGCCCGATACTACGGAGTACCTGAAGGAGCTCGGCTTTAAAGCATCGCTCGGCTGCGAGGAGAAGTGCAACTACATTACCCGTGACCCGGCGTGTCTTTTCCTTCTCGGCAGATACAACCGTCCCAGCGGCATATCTACCTGGGAGTTCATGCGGAAGGCGCTGAAGGGCTCAGCAAAATAAAACCGCAATGCAGGCGTATTGATTTTTTCTCCCTTGTGGTATAATAAAAAAAGCTTACATCCCCACAGGAGGAAAACGAAATGGATCCCGCTGCATTGTTGAGAGAACAGCTCAACGCACTGAACGGCGGCATAAGCCACGCCATGGTGACTATAGTAGAGGCAGACGGCTCTGCCCCCCGCAGAAACGGAAAAATGCTGGTATTTGAAAACGGGGATACCCTTGGCACTATAGGCGGCGGTTCAGCTGAATGCCTCGCCGCGAAAGACGCGATGGAATGCATACGCACAGGCGAGAACGCCTTCAAGATATACGACCTCTCCTCTGCTGCCACAAACAACACCGGCATGACCTGCGGCGGGCACATAAAGGTGCTTATAGAGTCCTTCCCATCAAAGCCGCTGCTGGTCATGTGCGGCGCGGGCCACGTCGGCTGCGCAGTGCTCAAGGTAGCCGGATTTATGGGCTATAGCACCCTTCTCATAGACGACAGGGCAGATGAGATAATAGATAAGAGCATAGCCGTTGCGGACAGGTTCGTCCGCGTGAAAGATTTCGAAAAAGATATAACCGAAATGGATATTCCCGCAGGGGCATTCATAGTCATAGCCACTCACGGCCACATAAACGACAGGGCGTCGCTTTACGCCGCCCTCGCCAAAAAAGCCGCCTACATCGGTATGATAGGCAGCCGCAAGAAGATAGCGGGATTGTTTGAATATATGCGCAATCGTGGAGTGACGGACGAGCAGCTTGATACCGTGTTCACCCCCATAGGTCTGGACATAGGCGGCGAGACCCCGGAGGAGATAGCCGTAGCCATAATGGCCGAGGTGCAGTCCTCCCGCTACCACGGCAGAAGCTGCCGCCACCTCAGAGAGCTGCGGGATCAATAATAGGATAAGCAATATAAGCCGTCGCGTCAAATGCGCCGGCCTCTCGTTTTTATTCAGGTTTTGCCACGGGAGCCTGAGTCTTTTCTTCTGCTTGATTTGGTTTTTTTATCACGTGTATTATTCCATCGTCGTCCAGCTGCTTTATTACGGCCAGGGCTATGGGCAACGCAAACACGCCTGCCGCTCCGAACAGCGATGCTCCTGTCACCATGGCGAGCAGCGTCGCCAGCGGGTGCAATCCCACCTGCTGGCCTACTATCTTGGGCTCGGCGATGTTCCGCACTATGGCTATTATTACATATAATACCAGCAGGCTTATACCAAGGCCCGTCTTGCCTGTCACAAGGCTGACTACCGCCCAAGGGATAAGCACTGTGCCGCAGCCCACTATTGGCAGTATATCCAGAACCGCGATACCCGCCGCCACGCCCCATGAATTGTCAACGCCAATTATCAGCAGCCCTATGGCCAGCTCCGTAAACGTCATCAGCATTATCAGGCCGTAGGAGCGTATATACTTGCCTATGGTCTTTTTCAGCTGGCTCCAGCCGTCCTTCATTACCTCCGAGGCCTTTTCCGGCATTTGGCCGTGTATGAACTTGCCTATGGCTTCCCAGTCCAGCAGTATGAACACAGTGGACACTATACATATTATTGTATTAACCAGCTTGCCCGGAACAGACACCGCAAAGTTGCCTACTAACGCCACAGCCTTTGCGGAAAGCGTCTTTATGCTAGCATCTAACGTGGCCAGCACCTGATCCATGGCTATGTCTATCTCAATATCCCATCTGGCGAGAAAGGCCGTCATACTTTCCCATATGGACCTAAGTGCGGGCAGCAGTGTGCCGCTCCACGTCCTTGGCGCCAGAACTATCATCCTCTGGACAAATGCCGCTATCTTATCGCAGAGTATTATGCCTAAAAATGCCAGCAGCGTGTATACCAGCACTATCAGAACGATACCCATGAACTTATGCGGAAGATGGCACTTCTTTACCAGCTTATCCAGCAGCGGGTGTATCACAGCCGCCACTATAAAAGCTATGAAGAATGGCAGCAGACTCGACATCATGTATCTGAACAGCACTACCAGCACCGCCAGTATGGCCGTGCAATACGCAAGGTTTATAAGGAATCTTCTCCGGCGCTCAGTCTTTTCCAATTAGCCCTCCCATACACCGCTTCCACGGCGTTATTATTCATTGTATCACGGCCTTGTTTTGCCTGCTGTGAACTAAATTTGAACATTGCCGTTTTTGCAGGCAATATGCCCCATCTTTTCTCCCCTTGCCCGGTCTACAGGAAGCAAGGCGAATGCCTTACGCTCTCATTTCAAAATGTCACCGTTTATGCACATTTGGAGCACTCTTTTTAATATTCTTTTAACAGTGTAAATGTTATAATTAAACATTATGATATATCGACGCCTATGGAGGGGCATTATGCGGGATTACGTAGTATTCAGCGACGTTTCAAAGTACTATCAGATGGGCCAGATGGTCATAAAGGCCATAGACCATATCAATTTTTCTATTGCCAAAGGGGAATTCTGCATAATCGTAGGCCCGTCCGGCGCCGGTAAGACCACGGTGCTGAATATGCTGGGCGGCATGGATACCTGTACCGAGGGCACCATATCCGTGGACGGCACGGTTATAAGCGGCTTCAGTTCAAAGGAGCTCACCACTTACCGCCGCTATGACGTGGGTTTTGTGTTTCAATTCTATAATCTGGTGCAGAACCTCACCGCACTGGAAAACGTAGAATTGGCATCTCAGATATGCAGGGATCCGCTGGACGCAGCTACTGCCGTGCGCGAAGTGGGCCTTGAGGACCGTATGGACAACTTCCCCAGTCAGCTTTCCGGAGGCGAACAGCAGCGCATATCCATTGCCCGCGCATTGGCCAAAAACCCCAAGCTTCTGCTTTGCGATGAACCTACCGGTGCGCTGGATTACGTCACCGGTAAGTCCATACTGAAGCTTTTGCAGGATACCTGCCGCCAGAAGGGCGTTACCGTGGTTGTGATAACCCACAACAGCGCCCTCACCCCCATGGCGGACCACGTTATACATATAAAAAACGGCACCGTTGCCCATGAGGAATACAACAACAACCCAACTCCGGTAGAAAGCATAGAATGGTAGCCGCATCTTATAAAAAACGCAGAGGAAAGGAGACGGTACTGTGACTGCCTTAAGAAAAGATCTCATAAGGGAAATAAAAAACAGCAAAAACCGTTTTCTTTCCATAGCCATACTCATAGCTCTCGCCGTAGCGTTTCTCTCCGGTCTCAAGGCCACAGCGCCGGATATGAAAAACACCGGCGATGAATATCTGGATAAGCAGCAGCTCATGGATATACAGGTGCTCTCCACCCTCGGCCTGACCAAAGACGACATTAAAGCCCTGGGGGCGCAGGACAACATAGAGCGGGCTGTAGGCGCGTACTGCATCGACGCATGGGCCGGCGACCTTGTTGCAAAGGCGTATTCCATAACAGACGGCATGAATCTGCTCACAGTCACCTCCGGCAGAATGCCGGAAAGCCCCGACGAGTGTATTGTAGACAAAAACCTGCTGGAAAAAATGAAGATTTCGGTGGGAGACAGCATAACCATAGACCCCAGCGACGACTACGAGGACTGCCTCACACACAAGAATTTCACCATAGTAGGCACCGCCGTCAGCCCTTACTACATCAGCGTAGAACGCGGCTCCGCTTCGATCGGCTCCGGCAATGTAAGAGCGTATGTATATCTTCCCGAAGGTGCATTTGACCTGGATTACTACACCGTTGCCTACGCCAAGGTAAAGGGCGCGCAGGAGCTTACCGCCTTCACGGACGAATACGACGACTATATCGACGATGTTATGGATTCCCTCAAGGACTTCGGCGACAGGCGGGCAAAGCTCCGCTACGATGACATAATAGACGAAGCCCAGGGAAAGATCGACGACGCTCAAAAGGAACTGGACGACAAGGAAAAAGAAGCGGATGAAAAGCTCTCCGATGCGGAGCAGGAGCTTAAGGATGCCCGCAGAAAGCTGGATAAGGGCTGGCGGGAATACCGTGACGGCAAGAAGGAGCTGGAGGAATCCCTCCCAAAGCTGTGCGATGCGGAGTGCGAACTTGCCGACGCCCGCCAGGAGCTAATAGAGGGCGAGCAGGAATATCAAAAGGGCCTTGACGAATACAACTCCGGCTATGCCCAATACGCCGAAAACAAGCGCAAGATGGACGAGTCCTATGCGAAGCTCTCCGCCGCCCAGCAGCAGCTTGACGCGGCAAAGCTGATACCCGGCCAGATCGACCAGTTAGATGGCACCATTTCCGCTCTTGAAGCGCAGAAGAAATTGCTTGATCCCAACGACCCGGAGTATAAAGCTAAGATAGCGGCGATAGAGGCGCAGATAGCAGAGCTTTCCGCACAGAAATACTATCTTGAAAGCGTCCGTATGTCAGACGCCGAAATAGCCGCCGCCCAGGCCAAGATAGACGCCGGCATGGCGGAATACAACGCCGGAAAGCAGGAGCTGGACGCGGCGAAGGCCCAGCTTGACGCCGCAAAAAAGAAGCTGGACGAGGGCTATGAGGAGCTTCAGGATGGCAAAAGGAAATATCGCGAGGGCGTGGAGGAGCTTCAGGACGGCTGGAAAAAGTATTACGAGGGCATAGACGAGCTGCCCAAGGCCTATAAGAAGCTCAAGGACGGCGAAAAGGAATACGCCGACGGCCTCGAGGAATACGAGGACGCGAAGCGGGAGGCCGAGGAAAAGATAGCGGACGCCAAGAAGAAGCTGGCGGACGCACGGCGCAAGGTAGCCGATATCGAGACCTGCAAGTGGTACATACTCTCCCGCGGCTATAATCCCGGCTACACCGGCTTCGGTCAGGACGCGGACAGGATGGCAAACCTTGCCTCGGTATTCCCCGTTATCTTCTTCCTCGTAGCGGCACTGGTCTGCCTTACCACCATGACACGCATGGTGGAGGAGCAGCGCACCCAGATAGGCCTTATGAAGGCATTAGGCTACGGCAGATGGGATATCTCTAAAAAGTACCTTTGCTACGGTCTGTTTCCCAGCCTTGCCGGCAGCCTTCTCGGCATCATTATAGGGCACATAGTATTCCCGACCATGATATACGTCTCCTATCAGATAATGTACGAGATGCCTAACATACGCCTCAGCTTCTACCCTGGAATCTGCATATGGGCGACCATTGCAGCGGTGGCCTGTACCACCCTTTCCACACTTTGGGCCTGTATTTCCACCCTTACCGACTCCCCTGCCAACCTCATGCGCCCCAAGGCGCCCCCTGCCGGGAAGCGTGTGCTGCTGGAGCGTATAACCCCCGTATGGCATGCGCTCAGCTTCAACTGGAAAATCACAGTGCGCAACCTTTTCCGCTATAAGAAGAGGTTCTTCATGACCGTGATAGGCATAGGCGGCTGCACCGGGCTTATAATCGCCGGCTTTGGCCTGCGTGATTCCCTCATGATGACCATGGATACCCAGTATGGCGACATATTCCGCTACGACGCCCAGATAACCCTGAACGACGGGCTGCTGGATACCGAACATGCGGATATAAAAGCATATCTGGACAGCTCGGACAACGTAAGCGAATACACGGAGATCTACGCGGGCAGCGTCACCGCGGAATCCCCCGCCTACTCCATCACCGCCTATGTGGAAGTATTCGACCCGGAGGATATAGGTAAATTCGTAATTACCCGGGCAATAAGCTCGGGCGATGAGATGACCCTGCCGGAAAGCGGCGTGATAATAGATCAGAAGCTCAGCGAACTGCTGAAAGTCAATGTGGGCGACAGCATAACCATTGACAGTGACGGCCGCCACAGCGCCAAGATAGCGGGCATATATCAGAACTACGTCGCCCACTTTATCTACCTTACGCCCGCGGCATACGAGGATATATTCGGCGATGAGGCCGAAATAAACACCGTCATACTCAACCTTGAGGATAACTCCAACGCCGCCTGCGAGGCCACAATGGAGGAGATGCTGAAGCTTCACGGCGTTTCCGCCGCCTCCCGCACCGCCGACGTCAAGGACACCTATATGCACAGCATGGAGCGCGTGGACTTCGTAGTAGTGGTGGTAATACTCTGTGCAGCGGCTCTGGCCATAGTTGTGCTTTACAACCTCTCCAACATAAACATGACCGAGCGCATACGGGAGCTTGCTACTATCAAGGTACTGGGCTTCTACGATATAGAAGTTACCACCTACCTTTGCAGGGAAAACATAATACTCACGGCGGCAGGCATAGCGCTGGGCTGCGTATTCGGCAAGTACCTGCACGCGTGGCTGATACGCTCCGTGGAGATAGACCTTATGATGTTCGGGCGCAGCACCACCGCTATGAGCTATGCCTTCTCGGCGGCGCTTACAGTGATATTCTCCGCTATAGTAAACGTGATGGCCCACGTAAAGATGAAGGGTATAGATATGATAGAATCCCTAAAGAGCGCAGAATAGGCCCACCGGCCTGCTTGACCGCTGAGAGTATCGAAAAAGTGGCGTTCAGCCACTTTTTTGATACTCTGTGAGCGGGTATTTATACGCCCGCTTTTATTTTTGTTGTGCCGTTATCTCATTTTCTTTTTATATGCCCGCCCAGACAGCGCTACGGAGGCCATATTCGCCGCCAGCGCCAAAGCGGCTATCGCCACCGCGCCGGGGGCAAGGTTGCCGCCTGCACTCGCTTTGTTTATGCCATCGGCTATTTTATCGCCAAAGCCCATAATAAAAAATACTATTACGCCTATCATTGCCATGAACAGCAGCCTTCCCTTTTCAACGCCCAGACGGAACATGCAGGGCAGGTTCACCGCTAAAAATATCAGCGCAAAGCAGGCCACTACCGCGATCTGTGCAATGTCCTCGCCCGATACGGCCGTTCCCTTTGCGGCGGCGGTAACATACAGCGAAGCTATGGACAGCGCCCCCGTCGCCAGCAGGCAGATGTAGCCGAACAGGTACTTGCTCAATACTATGTCCCTGACGCTGTACGGCATCATGGCTGCAAGCTGATCCCACTTGCAGTTTTCATCGTAGGCCAACGCGCTTATAGGCATCATGGCCGCATACAGCATGGCGAAGCTGCTCCCCGAAAAGCTGGGAATGACGGCAAAAAACAGTATAAGTATAAGGAATGCCTTGGCCTGCTTCGCTATTGTGAGCATATCCTTCATTATAAGTCCGCGCATGCTATCTCTCCTCCCTCGCCATATAAAGCATTATATCCTCTATTGTTATGCGCTCCGGCACCATACCCGCAGGAATGTCGCTCCTCAGCATAAGCACCTCAGCCCCATAGCTGTTCTCCCTGCTGCCCAGCACGCTGCCCTTAGGCATACCCGAAAGCTGCGTCTTAGTCATATTCACGAGGGCGTAATTTTCATAGAGCAAATCCTTTTCCTCAACGAACATAAGCCTGCCCCGGTGCAGAAAGGCTATATAGTCACATATCTTCTCCAAATCGCTTACTATGTGGGAAGATATGAGTACGCTGTGGCTCTCATCCCGGGTAAAGTCGTTGAATATGTCGAGTATCTCATCCCGCACTATTGGGTCCAGCCCTCCCGTTGCCTCGTCCAGCACCAGCAGCTTCGGGTCGTGGGACAGTGCCACGGCTATGGCCAGCTTCATCTTCATACCTCGCGAAAAGTCCTTGAAGGCCTTCTTTTCCGGCAGGCCGAATTTCTTTATATAACCGAAGTACTTATCGGGATCCCACTTTTTATAGGTGAGGCCCATGATCTTATTCACGTTTTTGCAGTTCAGGCTTACCGGGAAATATGCCTCGTCCAGCACCACGCCTATGTCCTCCTTGGCCTCGGCAAACCCGGGGCTTTTATTGTCCATGCCCAGTACCTCTATGCTGCCGGAATCGGGCAGTATGGCGTTCATTATGAGCTTTATGGTGGTAGACTTGCCTGCGCCGTTTTCGCCTATGAGCCCCATTATGCTGCCCTCGGGCAGACTGAGGGTAAGGCTATCCAGCGTAAAGTCACGGTATGCCTTTGATACGCCTTTAATGTCTATAGCGTTTTTCATCTGTTTTCCTCCTGAAGTACCCTGTACATTTCAATCAGCTGCCCCTCGGTTATACCGCTGGCTCCGGCAAGACGAGCTATTTCGCCCATATGCTCCTCAATTTTTTTCAAGTGCTCCTCGTATACCATGCCGGAGCTCTTTTGCGACACAAAACAGCCCTTGCCGGCGGCTGTGTATATGTATCCGCCTCGCTCCAGCTCCTCATACGCCCGCTTAGTAGTTATCACGCTTATGCGCAGATCCTTGGCAAGGGCTCGTATGCTGGGCAGCATATCCCCCTCGCAGAGTTCTCCCGAAAGTATGGCGTTCTTTACTTGATCGTATATCTGCTGATATATTGGCCTGCCGCAGGAGTTGCTTATCAGTATATCCAAGGCTTCCTCCTTTCAACTGTATATAAAATTATATATACAGTATATACACAATATACGCTTCTGTCAACAGCAAAATAAAAAGCGGGTATCTTCGCCGCATAAATCGCCTTCTATCCCGCCATACTAAAGCAAAAAGGAGTTTAAGTCATGAAAAAAGCTAAAACCGGCAAATGGAATGACTATCCAGACATCTCAACCACTTCCTCATTTACCGATACTACAGGTATGATGCCCACGCCGCCCCTGACTGACGAGCAGTTTGAAGCGTATCAGGATCTTGCCGGCATGGAAATACCCAAGAAAAAGAAAACGGATAAATAACAAAATCCCCGTAATGCGGGGATTTTTTATCGCTCATTATTTGCCCTTCCCGGCTTTTGCTTTTTCAAACATATCCACAAGCACCTTGCCGACCTTAAGCGAATACTCCACCACCAGATGCTTCTGGTCATTGGGGAAATAGCGTCCAAACTCCTGTATCTCATATGTCAGATCGCCATCATAGTCTATATCGGCAAGGCCCTCCATGGCCTCCTGCCAGTTGATGTTGCCGTGGAAGGGCAGGAGATGCTCATCGCTCATGCCATGGTTGTCCTGAACGTGTATGGCGTGCAGGCGGGAACCTATTATATTGAGATTCTGCCTGTGGAATGGCCCGCCCAGATTACCGTGGCCAAAGTCGTAGCATACGCCTACATGCTTCGGATCGTTGAAGGAATCCACCAGCTCCACCAGCTCATGCACGTTGGCGCAGAATATCCTCTGGTAAGGGGCGGAGCGGTACTCAAAGTCGTTCTCCAGTGCAATGCCGATGCCGCATTCCCTTGCCGTCCTTATGTGTTTGGAATAATACTCCAAATTATGCTCCAGCGAAATGTTCATATCAGGGCCAGCAGAGTAAACCGTTCCGGGGTGTGTAACGGTCCATTCCACGCCCAGCTCCGCAGAGGCTATAATGGAACGGCGTATCAGCTCCTCCATGATCTTTACTTTTTCTTCGTCATTGTCGGCGAATATATCGTAATACGGCAAATGTGACTGGCGGAAAACCACGTCCCACTTTTTGCCCAGCTCGGCTATGTCCTTTACATAATCCTCCCAATCATCGTCCCTCATGCGGGAATGGGGGTTCATGGCCTCGCAGAAATTTATATCCAGCACCTTATAGCCGCCTTTGGCACACTCCGCTATGCAGAAATCAAACGGATTGCGCTCGCGTCCGGGCTGAAAGGCACAAATATTCGTAGATGTGGATATTTCCATATGGGTGCTTCCTTTCCCTGCTCTCTCTGTCCCTTATGCTTGCTTCGTCAAACTTATGTCCTTAATGAGGGAGCCCGCCGCTCAGCAGCAGGCTCCCGTTTGGGTGCTGATATAACCGCTATTACTGGTTGTTGCGAATGTACTCGTTGAGCAGATTGCTCAGTTCGTCGCTCATGATCTCCACAGTCTCGTCCACGGTCTGACCCTGCTCGAGCATATCGGAGACACACTGCATTATAGCATAGTAGAAGTCCTTGGAGGGGCCCACGGTGACGCTGCGCATGGATGCGGGGGTGTTTGTGAGCTGATCGTAAACAGTCTTATAGGCAGGTGTAGCTTCTACGGCTGCCTTATAAGCGTCAGTCTCCAGGGCGGCTGCGTTGCAGGGGATGTAGCCGGTGCCGGCGGCAAAGTCAGCCTGTACGTCGGCAGAGGTCAAATACTGCAGGAAATACCAGGAAGCTTCCTTGCGGAGGGCTTCGCCGCTGTCAAACATTACCAGACAGGAGCCGGACACGGTAGCGCCATCGGCGGCAGCATCGTTTACCTTAATGTAGTTGGATACGCCGACTTCGAACGCGCCGTTCACCTTCTCGGTAATGCTGGAAATAGCGGAAGAAGAACTGGTCATAAGAGCTACATCGCCTGCTACGAAGGCATCGGTGGAGCTCTGCTCGTTCTTCAGTGCGCCTGCATCGTACATGGCTTTCCATTCGGTAAGGAAGGTTGCCAGCGCACCGTTGTCTATACATGCAAGCTCGCTTGCGGCGGCTTCGCTGCCGTTGTCGTTATTTACGACATAGCTGTTGAGCTGGCCGATCCAGTTTGCAAGGGTGGGAGTATTGGGAACGCTCTGAAGGGCGACCTGGGACAGACCGGCAGCCTTCATATCGTTCTGAAGGGCTATTACTTCCGAAAAGGTGGCGGGAGCATGATCCCAGCCGGCCTTGGCCAGCAGATCCTTGTTGTAATAAGTGACGGTGGTAGAGGTAGCGAAGGGCAGACCCAGCTGTATGCCGGAATACTGCCAGTTGCTCAGGGCAACGTTCAGATAGCTGTCGAGGAAGCTATCGTCGGCATAGGCCTTTATGGCATCGTCAATGGTAAAAGCCTTGCCGGAATCGAAGTAGGTCACCTTTCCTGTAGCGTCAAGCTGCATAACATCCGGCAGTTCCTTGTAGTTTTCTGCGGAAAGTATGGTCTTGAGCATGGTGGTAGCGTCAGAATACTGACCCTGATAGATGGCGTTTACGGTGATGCCGTACTCGTTGTTTGCATTGAAGTCAGAAACGTACTTGTCCATCAGCACGCCGGCTTCATCGGAAGCGCTGTGCCAGAAGGTGATGGTCACAGGCTCGGTTCCCAGTAAAGATTCAGTGCCGGCAGTCTCCTCGGCCGGCGTCTCGCCCTGATTTGCTTCCTCTGCGGGCGCAGCCTCCTCTGCGGGCGCGTTTTTGGCACAGGCGGTCATGGCCACCATGAGAAGTGCCATTGCCATTACCAAAAGAGTACGAAGGAACTTTTTCATGTTTTTCTCCTTTTTAATTTATTTGCCTAAAATGCGCCGGCCACAGCGGAGCAGCAGGCGCACAGACAAAGCGGTTTTATTTATCCTACCATTGCGCCGTCCACGCCGCCCTTTCGCATATTGCGCCGCATCAAGATGAACAGCAGGAAGGAGGGTATGAGCGATATGGTGGTGCCTGCCAGCACCAGTTCATAGTTGGTATCCTCCCATGAATTCAGCTTGGTTATGCCTACCATAATGGTACGCATCTCGGGGCTGCTGGCCGTAACGATCAGAGGCCACAGGTAGGAATTCCACAGCGTGATAAAGCTCTGTATAAAAAGCGTGGTTATTACGGGCTTGCATATGGGCAGCAGTACCGTAGCTATATAGCGCAGATCGCCGCAGCCATCCAGCATAGCCGCATCGCGCATATCGCGCGGCACCGACATAAACCTCTGCCGCAGCATGAACATTTGGCTGGCGGATACGAAGGAGGTTATGCACATTCCGAGATAGCTGTTGAGCAGTCCCAGCTTTGACACCGTGGCGTAGTTGGTCACCAGCAGTATATCGCCCGGCATCATCATAGTCGCCAGTATCAAAAAGAAGCAGGCATTCTTAAATTTGAATTCGTAATTGGTGAATGCATATGCCGCAAGTATGGAGAATACCAGCCTCATCACAGTGCCCAGCAGGGACACTATTACGGAGTTCAGCATATAGCGCATCAATGGCGCCTGATGCAGCGCGTTTTTAAAGTTCGCAAGATAGGTAAAGCTTTCAGGCAGAAGCTTTGACAGAGCAAATTCGCCAGGGGTCTTGAATGCGCTGCATACGCAGTATACTATTGGAAATATCAGTATCAAGCCGATCATTACGGCAATTACCTGAACCAGTGCATCGCCAATCTTTGTTTTTACTTTATTCATTATTGATAATGCACCTTCTTTCTCTCAAACATGAACGCAACCACGGTAAACCCGAAGGTAAGCAGGAAGGTCACTATGCTCACCACCGCAGCGAGGCTGTAATTTGAGCTGCCGTAGCCCGAGGCGAACATGAGGTACATAAGCGAGGTGGTGCTTCTGGACGGGCCTCCCTGTGTTATGATTATCATGGGCGCCGAGCACATCATGGCCAGCACCAGATTGGTACACATTACATAGAGTATGGTGGGGGATATGAGCGGGAGCTGTATCTTGAATATCCTTGTGAAGAGGCCCGCCCCATCCAGCCTTGCGGCCTCCATTATATGCGAGGGTATGCCCCGCAGGGCAGAGAGGAAAAGAAGGAAGTCAAAGCCTATGCCCATCCATACCGTAAGTATGATTATGGTATAAAGGGCGGTGGCGCGGCTTTCGAACCAGCCGAGCTGTGTGCCGAGCATGGCGTTGATTATTCCCAAGGTAGGGCTGAACATGGACTTAAACACCATACATGCCGCGGACATGGATACCGCCATGGGCATGGTGAAAAGCGTCTCATAGAGCGGGCTCAGCCTGCGCTTTTTGTTGGCTATCAGCGCAAGCAGTATGGTCACTACCAGCGTTATGGGGACGTTTATGCCCGTTATGATGAGGGAATTCAATATGGACTTTTTGAAATCGTTGCGCCCGAATACGTATTTATAGTTATCCAGCCCTGCTAAGCCCGTGACGTTTCCCTTCTGGTTGACTATGCTGAAGCTGTTTATTATGGTCTTTACAAAGGGATAATAGACGAACAGTACGGCAAATACAAGAATAGGCGCCAAAAACAGCGCAATTTTAATGCTCCTGCGTGTCTTGGGCCTGTTTAGCCATCCGCTTGCTCCCGTCGTCCTTGCCGGCTTATTTTTTACACCCATGCTTTCCACTATCGGCGGCTCCTTCCTGGCCCTTATGTAATTCACACTGCTATTGATCCGCACTTCATACTAAATATAGAATCGCCATTTCTATTATCGGTATTATATCACGCGGCATGCCAATAGTCAATAACAGGGGAAATCGCGTTGATTTTGTCGTTTTTTCCCCGCGTCCTCACATATATGTGAAAATTCAAAATAATATATCAAATAAAATATATCCATATATGACAACGGTCCCCCGGCGCTGCCGGGGGACCGTTATACTGCGTTTTAAGTTTAATCCACCTTGGGGCCGGCGTCCACCAAAGCCTTACCCGCCTCGTTGCCTTCGTACTTGGCGAAGTTCTTGATGAAGCGGGAGGCCAGATCCTTTGCCTTTGCATCCCAATCAGCGGGATTGGCATAGGTATCTCTGGGATCCAGAATGTTGGTGTCAACGCCCTTCAGCTCGGTGGGTACCTCGAAGTCAAAGTAAGGTATTTTCTTGGTGGGCACGCCCAGTATGTCACCGTTGAGGATAGCATCGATTATGCCGCGGGTATCCTTGATGGAGATACGCTTGCCGGTGCCGTTCCATCCGGTGTTGACCAGATACGCCTTCGCGCCGCTCATCTCCATGCGCTTTACCAGTTCCTCAGCGTATTTGGTAGGATGCAGCTCCAGGAATGCCTGACCGAAGCATGCGGAGAAGGTGGGAGTGGGTTCGGTTATGCCGCGCTCGGTACCAGCCAGCTTTGCGGTAAAGCCGGAGAGGAAGTAGTACTTGGTCTGCTCCGGAGTCAGTATGGATACGGGAGGCAGCACGCCGAAGGCGTCCGCTGAGAGGAAGATCACGTTCTTCGCGGCGGGCGCGGAGCTTATGGGGCGCACTATGTTCTTAATATGGTCGATGGGGTAGGATACGCGGGTGTTCTCGGTAACGCTCTTATCGGCAAAGTCTATCTTGCCGTTCTCATCGAGGGTTACATTCTCGAGGAGAGCATTGCGCTTGATGGCGTTGTAGATGTCCGGCTCGGATTCCTTATCCAGATTAATGACCTTTGCATAGCATCCGCCTTCGAAGTTGAACACGCCATTGTCGTCCCAGCCGTGCTCGTCGTCGCCTATCAGCAGGCGCTTGGGGTCGGTAGACAGCGTGGTCTTGCCGGTGCCGGAAAGGCCAAAGAAGATGGCGGTATTCTTGCCGTTCATGTCAGTATTGGCAGAGCAGTGCATGGAGGCGATACCCTTAAGGGGCAGATAGTAGTTCATCATGGAGAAGAGGCCCTTCTTCATTTCGCCGCCGTACCAGGTATTGATGATGACCTGCTCGCGGCTGGTGAGGTTGAATACTACCGCGGTCTCGGAATTAAGCCCCAGCTCCTTGTAGTTCTCTACCTTTGCCTTGGAGGCGTTGTAAACTACGAAATCCGGCTCAAAGTTCTTCAGCTCCTCTTCGGTGGGCCTGATAAACATATTCTTTACAAAGTGAGCCTGCCAGGCAACTTCTACGATGAAGCGGATTGCCATGCGGGTGTCCTTGTTGGCGCCGCAGAAGGCGTCCACTACGAACAGGCGCTTATTAGAGAGTTCTTTTCTTGCGATATCCTTGACGGCGTTCCAGGTCTCGATGGAGGCGGGGTGATTATCGTTCTTATACTCATCGGAAGTCCACCAGACGGTATCCTTGGAGGTATCGTCAACGACGATAAACTTGTCCTTGGGAGAGCGACCGGTGTATATGCCGGTCATGACATTGACAGCGCCCAGCTCGCTGAGCTGGCCCTTTTCATAGCCCTCAAGGCCGGGCTTGGTCTCTTCCTCAAAGAGCATCTCGTAGGAAGGATTGTAGACTATTTCCGTAGTGCCGGTAATGCCGTACTTGGTAAGATCGATGTTTGCCATTTTCTTTTACACAACCTCTCTGTATTATTTATGCAGGAATTGGCAGGGGATTATTCACTCCGTGCCAAATCCAAACTACCGCATGATATTTTTATGATAAGTCATGGCCACGTTAAAATCAATATAAATTGTCAGGAAATACTCAAATAAATCCTTAGTATACCTGCCTTTGCGGTAAGCTTATCTTATTCCGCAGGCAGGTTGCAAAAGCAAAAAGCAGAAGCGCCACGTTTCCTTTTCAATGTCGCTCAAACGCTTACGGCATTGCGTATGGCGTTGCCGACACGGCTTTCACACGTTGAGCACATCTTTATTACAGCAGTATAGGTTAAATGTCCTTAACCCATGTCCTTAAAATAAGCCGCCCTATTGAGCGGCGCAGGCTCTTACTTCATGTGTGCCCTCGCGTGGGCGCATATGGCATTGTAAGTCTTGTCGCTGAGGTCGTGCTCCATTTTGCAGGCGTCAGTCTCGGCCGTGATTTCGTCCACGCCTATTGATACCAAAAAATCGGTCAACGTCCTGTGCCTGTCCAGCATCTTGGAAGCTATCTCCATTCCTGATTCGGTAAGGGTTATGAGCCCCTCCCCGTCCATCGTGATATGTCCGCTGGCCTTCAGCCTTTTCGTGGTATATGTTACGCTGGGCTTTGTAACGCCAAGATAGTCCGCCACATCAATGGAACGAATATAGCCGTGCTTATTGCGCATCATCAGCATCGCTTCGAGGTAATCCTCGGTAGCTCTCATTATTTTCAAATTGTACCGCCCTTTCGTATTTTTATTGCAATATCATATAAAACTGATCAATGATGATTATATATTATACATAGGTTAGCAAACTCTAACCAAAAATGCAAGGATAAAATCTTGTTTAAATTTTCAGATAAAAAAGGTTGACAAAATCGGTTAGGGTTGTTAAACTACTCGGTAGTTAAAGTGCTTAAACCCAAACGTAAAAACGTGGACCCGCAAGTAGCACATAAAACGGAGGAGACTGAGTATGATACCACTTGATCTGGCAGATATAGGCAAAGAGAACGTGATAAAAAAGATCGGCGGCAGCCCGGACGTTAAAAAGCACCTTGAAGATCTTGGCTTTACGGCTGGCGGCCCGGTGACTGTGGTATCCGCGATGGGCGGCAACGTAATAGTAAAGGTCAAGGAATCACGGATAGCCATAAGCCGTGAAATGGCTCGCAGGATAATGATCTAACGCCTGTTTTGACATTTATTTATAGAAAGAAAGAAAAAAGGAGAGATAGGACTATGAAGACATTAAAGGAAGCCAAGATCGGCGAAACCGTCAGGGTGGTAAAGCTTTATGGCGAAGGCCCGGTAAAGCGCCGCATAATGGACATGGGTATTACCAAGGGCGTTGAGGTGTTCGTCCGCAAGGTTGCCCCTTTGGGCGACCCTATCGAGGTAAACGTGCGCGGTTATGAGCTCAGTCTGAGAAAAGCCGACGCCGAAATGATTGAAGTTGAATAAATATTTTTTGAACCATAGTTAAAGTATATTAACTTCAAAGGAGTTTTATCATGAATAACCAAATCAAGATAGCCTTAGCCGGCAACCCGAACAGCGGCAAAACCACGCTGTTCAACGCTCTGACCGGTTCCAACCAGTTTGTTGGCAACTGGCCCGGCGTTACAGTAGAAAAGAAAGAGGGTCGTCTCAGGAAGCATGAGGATGTGGTCATAATGGATCTGCCCGGCATCTATTCGCTTTCCCCCTATACTTTGGAGGAAGTAGTCGCCAGAAATTATCTTATCGACCAGCGCCCCGACGCCATACTGAACATAATCGACGGAACCAACCTGGAGCGCAACCTTTACCTCACCACTCAGCTTACCGAGCTGGGCATTCCGGTAGTCGTTGCCATCAATATGATGGACGTTGTGCGCAAGAATGGCGATAAGATAGATACCGCCCAGCTCTCCGAAAAGCTGGGCTGCCGGATAGTAGAGATATCCGCCCTGAAGGGCGATGGCGTCATGGAAGCCGCAGAGGCCGCGATCAAAGCCGCCCATGGCGCAAAAACCGTCCCCATGCATACTTTCTCCGGCCCTGTTGAGCACGCTATTGCTCACATCGAGGAAGCTGCCGTACATAACATGCCCCTTGAGCAGCAGCGCTGGTATGCCATAAAGATATTCGAGCGCGACGACAAGGTGCTTGAGAAGCTGGACATCTCCAAGGATGTTCTCGACCATATTGACAGCGACATCAAAGCTGCCGAGAAGGAGCTGGACGATGACGCTGAAAGCATCATCACCAATGAGCGCTACGTATATATCGCCGAGATAATCAAATGCTGCTACAAGAAAAAAAATCAGGGTCGGCTTTCTGCTTCCGATAAGATCGACAGGGTGGTCACCAACCGCTGGCTGGGTCTGCCCATATTTGCAGCGGTAATGTTCCTCGTATACTACCTCGCCATGGTCACTGTCGGCGCATCTGCCACTGACTGGGCAAACGATGGACTGTTTGGCGATGGCTGGCACCTGTTCGGCATCGGTTCAGCCGCTTATAATGAGGTAGCAGAAGAATACGGCGAGGCCGCTGCCATAGTTGACGGTTATGAAGTGTATGTCGAAGAAAACGGCGAGCCTGCTGACGGCAAATTTACCTACGAGATAGAGGACGAGGAGACCCTTGCGGTTTCCGAGGAAACTGCTACCCTCGAGGATTATGAGGCTGCAAAGACCACCCTTCAGGAAATCGGCGAAGAGCCTGATCCTGCCGACTACGGCGTATGGGTCCCCGGCGTCCCCGTCCTTATTGAGAGTGCTCTGGACAAGGGCAACTGTGCCGAGTGGCTCCGCGGCCTGATACTTGACGGCATAGTCGCCGGCGTCGGCGCGGTCCTCGGCTTTGTTCCTCAGATGCTGGTGCTGTTCCTGCTTCTTGCTGCCCTTGAGGACTGCGGCTATATGGCCCGTATCGCGTTCATTCTGGACAGGCTCTTCCGCAGGTTCGGCCTCTCCGGCAAGTCCTTCATCCCCATGCTGATCGGCACCGGCTGCGGTATCCCCGGAATAATGGCCTCCCGTACCATAGAGAATGAGCGCGACAGGCGTATGACCATAATGACCACCACATTTATTCCCTGCGGCGCTAAGGTTCCCTTTATAGCGATGATTGCCGGCGCCATATTCGGCGGTTCCGCATGGGTAGCTACCTCCGCTTACTTCATCGGCATGGCCGCGATAGTAATCTCCGGAATCATGCTCAAGAAGACTAAGAGGTTCGCCGGCGAGCCCGCGCCCTTCGTAATGGAGCTGCCCGCATACCACTGGCCCACCGCAGGCAACGTGCTCAGGAGCACCTGGGAGCGGGGCTGGAGCTTCATAAAAAAGGCCGGTACCATCATACTGCTTTCCACCATCTTCGTATGGTTCACCACTTACTTCGGAACCGTGGACGGTACCTTCAGGATGCTGTCCGAGGATGAGATCAACTACTCCATATTGGCCTCCATAGGCGGTGCGATAGCCTGGATCTTCAAGCCTCTGGGCTGGGGCAACTGGCAGGCGGTCGTAGCCTCAATTACCGGCCTTATCGCCAAGGAGAACATAGTAGGTACTCTGGGTATACTGTACGGCGGCGGCGACGGCAGCGTATACTCTAACCTTGCAAGCGCTTTCACACCCATTACCGCTTACTCTTTCCTTGTATTTAACCTGCTGTGCGCACCCTGCTTCGCGGCAATAGGCGCAATCAAGCGGGAGATGAACAACGCCGGCTGGACTTGGTTCGCCATCGGCTATCAATGCGGCTTCGCATATGTGATAGCCCTGATGATCAATCAGTTCGGCAACCTCTTTACCGGTAATGCAAACCTCTTAGGCGTGGTTGCCGCCGCAGCCTTCCTCGCAGGCATGGTATACATGCTGTTCAAGCCCTATAAGGAAGCTGCGAAGCTGAGCGCAAAGCCGTAAAGAAAAAATGAAATGCTGTAATATGTCAGAAGGAGGAATTTGACCATGTTTAATTGGATAAGCGAAAACATCGGAAATATAATCGCGATAGTTATACTTGCAGCGGTAATCGCGGCCATCGTGATACATCTTATAAAACAGAAGAAACGAGGCAAGTCCTCCTGCGGCTGCAGCTGTGGTTCCTGCCCCATGAAAAACTCCTGCCACAGCAATTCCTGCAGTGCCAAATGATAACTAATAACTAACAAAGTATCGGCAAGGCGGCATTCGTCCGCTTTGCCGATACTCTGTTTTGGGGCAATTTATTGCAATTAGGCCGGTACGGTGCTAACATATCAGCATGGATGCCTTTTTAAGACACGCCAAAGTTAAAATCAAGGTATGGGTAAATAAATGTGGAGCTTAAGGACGCGCTGCTTCTGCACGCAAACATGTATCCCAGGATGCGGCCTGCCGACGCTGTAAAGCTGGTGTACCAGAACGAATTTGGGGGCGGCCATATGATCAAAAGCCCTGAGGCTGCCCTGATAAGACTGCGCAACGAGTATGCGGCAACAGAGCACGACGCCATGCAGCCGCTCATGATACCCATAGGCAGCGGCATGGCGCGAGTACAGCTTAAGGCGCTGCAGGAAAGCGGCATAGCGGGCTTGAATGAAGCGTTTGTGGAGACCGCCAACGCCTCAGAAGGCACGCTTGCGGAGTTTTGGGAAAAGCTGGACGTGCTCCTCCATGTAACGTTGCAGGGCGTCTTTGCTTTCAAAACAGCTGAGCTTGAGGAATATCTTTCGGAATATAAAAAGAAGGGCTATCCCGCCGTATCCCACAGTGAGGAGTATAGGGAAGCCTACCTCCCGGCATACAGGGTTGTAAAGGAGAGCATATTCAGGGAGAAGTTTAAATGAATATACTTGTAATAGACGGTCAGGGCGGCAGGCTGGGCTGCCAGATGGTAAGGTCCATAGCGGAAAAGTACCCCGGTGCAAGGCTTATGGCGGTCGGCACCAATTCAGCCGCTGCCGCGGCTATGGCAAAGGCCGGCGCCCATCAGGCGGCTGCGGGGGAAAACCCGCTTATCGTCGCCTGCCGCAAGGCGGATATAATAATAGGCCCAATAGGCATAGTCATAGCGGATTCCCTCTTTGGCGAGATAACGCCCGCAATGGCGGTCGCCGTTGCTCAATCCGATGCGGTGCGGATACTTCTGCCCGTAAACAGGTGCGGCAATATAGTGGCAGGCGTTCAGGAGCTGTCACTGACGGCTCTCATATCGGACGCTATGGCCAAGCTCGAAGGCGTGATGCAAGAGTAAACTGTATCTTGTCAACCGACGGCTTTTCGTGTACAATAGGCTTGTGCCGGTCAGAAGACGGCGCAGGAACAGAAGTTCCCCTGAATAAACCTTGTATCAATACCGTTTTTTGTGATGTCATGAAGGCGTCGCTTTCCCAGAAGGGATCGCGGCGCTTGTTTTATGCCATCTGGAAGGAGCTTTTATCATGAAAAACAACAACATAACAGTAAGGACAGTGGTATTTGCGGCGGCGTTTCTGGCGCTGGCACTGATGCTTCCGTTTTTGACGGGACAGATACCGCAGATAGGCTCAATGCTTTCCCCCATGCACATACCCGTGCTCCTCTGCGGCTTCGTATGCGGCTGGCCCTGGGGACTGGCGGTCGGCGTGGTGGCTCCACCCCTGCGCTCCGTACTGTTCGGTATGCCGCCGATGTACCCAACCGCGCTTTGCATGGCGTTTGAGCTTGCGGCATACGGCGCCGTGGCAGGGCTCATGTACAGGGCGCTGCCAAAGAAGAAAAGCAACATATACGTCGCTCTCATAACGGCCATGATAGCCGGCCGGCTGGTATGGGGCGCGGCGCGCTTCCTCTGCACCGGGCTCGATCCGTCAAAGTTCGGCTTTGCCGCCTTCTGGGCGGGGGCGTTCACGCAGGCGATACCCGGCATAATACTACATATAATCCTCATACCGCTGCTCGTAATGGCGCTGGAAAATGCAAAGCTGATATCGAAATAGCAGGACAAGGCCAAACAGGGAGAGCTTTTATGCCCTCCCTGTTTTATTATGCCTGTTTTATTTATTAAGCTTTGCGGCAAGATCCTCCAGCGCCTCGCCGAGCGCCTCCTCAAAGGACGGGTGTGGACGCATTATCTTGAGCAGGCTTTCCACTGTGAGATGGTTGGCCATAGCCTCGGATATCTCGCTTATCATGTCAGAGCTGTGCTCGCACATGAGCTGCGCGCCTATTATCTCGCGGGTCTCGGCATTGGCTACGACCTTCATAAAGCAGCGGCCCGGATCGGCGATAAGCGTTCTGGCGTTGCCGAACATTACGCATTTGCCCGCCTTTGCGGGTATCCCCGCTTCCTTCGCCTCGGCCTCCGTCATTCCCACCACCGCTATCTCGGGCCGGCAGTATATGACGCTGGGCACAACGTTCATATCCACGCTGTTCTCTATGCCGTTCATCATATCGACGCATGCTGTACCCTGGGCGGAAGCGACATGGGCAAGCTGGATCTTCGCGGATACATCGCCTATGGCGTACACCCCGGGTATGCTGGTCTGATACTTTTCGTCTACCTTTATGCTCCTACGGTCCATCTCGGGCGCGAGGCCCTCCGCAAACAGGCCGTCCATATAGGGCTTGCGGCCTATGGCACAGAGCACAGCCTCGCCGGTTGCCGAGTTGTCCTTGCCCTTTTCGCTGAAGCGCACCGTGAGACCGCTTTCGCCCTTCTCCACGCATTGCACCATGGAGTTGACGAACACATTCACGCCCTGTTTTTTAAGTATCATGGCGAGGTTTTGGCCGAGCTCGCGGTCCATATTGGGCAGCAGCCTGTCCATACCCTCTATGACGGTCACCTTGCAGCCGAGGTCGCTGTAAAATGTGGCGAATTCTATGCCTATCACGCCGCCGCCAATTATTATTATGGACTCGTACAGATGGTCACAGCCCTCCAGCAGCTCGTCAGAAGTCATTACTCCGGGTAGGTCCAGCCCGGTTATAGGCGGGCGGGCCGGTACGGAACCCGTAGCGGCGATTATCTTTTCCGCCGCCAGTTCATCGCAGCCGCCCTCGTTAAGCTCCACATGCACGCGGCCGGGAGCGGTTATTTGGGCGCGCCCCCTGATCAGGTCTATCTTTGCGCCCTTAAAAAGGCTCTCTATTCCGGAACTGAGCTTAGCGGATATCTGCCGCTTGTAGGCAAATATCTCGTTCATATCCGCACGCGCACCTTCAACATGTATGCCAATGCCGGCGCTTGCTGTGGCGGCATGATACGCCTCTGAGGAATGGAGCAGCGTCTTTGTGGGTATGCAGCCTCTATTGAGGCAGGTGCCGCCCGCCTCGCGGTTTTCTACTACGGCAACGGTCATGCCCAGCTTTGCCGCGCGCAGCGCGGCCACATAGCCTCCGGGGCCCGCGCCTATCACTATCAGTTGGTATTCCTTCATAAATATTATATCTCCTGTTCTTGGATCATACGGCAGATATCCGATGCGATATCCGGGCAGGCCTTCTCCGCAGCCAGGCAAAGTTCAGCCTCGCTGAAGCTTTTGCCCTCAAAGGCCTGCTTCAGCCTTTCGGCTATGCTCCAGTCCATTGAGTCGGAGTACACCTCCGCTTCCTTGACCCTGCCGCAGTCCACCATGAGCTGTATCTGTACGCTCCCCCACGGGAACCTTTCGCCGCATTCGAACGTAAACGGTATCTCGCGGCCCAGACGCCACTCCCAGCTTGAGTACTTTTCGAACAGCGGCTGTATGGCGGCTTTGTCCTGCTCCGTAAGGCCTATCTCTTCATATGTCAGACCGTACACCTGGCCAAACGCCTCAGCAAGCTTCTGAGAAAGCAGTTCTATCGTGGTATCCGGCGCAAGCTCCTTCAAGTTAACTACCCTTGAGCGAACTGAATCCACTCCCTTTGATGACAGCTTGGCCTTTGAGGGATTGAGATACCGACCCATTTTTTCTCGGTCCACGTCCACCATGAGTGTGCCGTGATGGTATGCGCGGGGTCCGTTCTTATAAAATGCGTTGCCGGAGAACTTGCGCCCATCTGCCAGTATGTCGTTACGTCCGGAACGTTCGACCTTCACGCCCAGCTTTTCGCATGCAAGCTCTATCACTTTGAGCTGCTTATCCAGATCGTAATCCGCTGTGGGAACTAAAAAGGTAAAGTTAAGGTTGCCAAGATCGTGAAAAACCGCACCACCGCCCGAGAGCCTCCGGGCCAGCTTTCCTCCTTCATCCTCCAGAAGGGTGGTACGGCATTCCTTGAAAGCGTTCTGGTTGCGGCCTATGACCACGGTATTCTGGTTTTGCCAGAGATACAGCGTGCAGCAGCCCTCATCTGTATTTTGCAGCAGATATTCCTCCACCGCCAAATTGAAAAAGGGGTCAAAGCTTTGACCCCTGTAAAGCTTGAGTTTATCTATCATTATTCGCCGTTATGTTTACGCCCTTGTATAGCGGACTATAGGGTTTCGGGCCGCCTTGACCTCGTCAGGCCTGCCTATCTGTGCATTGTGGGGAGCTCCGTGCATATATTCGGGGTCGGTATGGCCCAGCTCATACAGCTTGCGGTAGACCTCCGCTGCCCAGTCCAGGGTGTCCTTGCTCTCGGTCTCAGTGGGTTCGAGCATAAGCGCCTCGTGCACTATCATGGGGAAGTACATTGTTGGCGGATGCATCCCGTAATCGATAAGGGACTTGGCGACGTCCAGAGCGGAAACGCCGGTCTCCTTCTTGAAGCCGGAAAGATCGAGCACGAACTCATGCATGCATATACGGTCGAATGCGGGTTCGAAGGTGCCCTGTATCCTCCGCATGAGGTAATTCGCGTTGAGCACGGCGTTCTTCGCTGCCTCGGGTATGCCCTCGCGGCCAAGGGTCATTATGTAGGTAAGAGCCTTTACTACCACGAGGAAGTTGCCCGCAAAGCCGCGTACCTGGATATGTCCCTCGCCCTCCATCATGGCGCTGTGGGGCAGGAACTTCGCAAGGAAATCCTTGCAGCCCACCGCGCCTGCGCCCGGGCCGCCGCCGCCGTGAGGCGTTGCGAAGGTCTTGTGCAGATTCATGTGTATGCAGTCGAAGCCCATGTCGCCGGGGCGTACAACGCCCATTACCGCGTTGAGGTTTGCGCCGTCATAGTAGCAGAGGCCGCCTGCCTCGTGTACGAGGCGGGTTATCTCTAATATGTTCTCATCGAATATGCCTACCGTATTGGGGTTAGTCAGCATAAGGCCGGCAGTATCGTCGCCAAGCGCCGCCTTCAGCGCCTCGAGATCCACGCAGCCGTTTGGGGCGGAGGCGATATTTACCACCTGATAGCCGCACATCGCCGCTGTGGCGGGATTGGTGCCGTGGGCGGAATCGGGCACGATTATCTTGTTGCGCTTGGTATCCCCCCGGCTGTCGTGGTACTGCTTGATGAGCAGCACGCCGGTGAACTCGCCGTGGGCGCCTGCGGAGGGCTGGAAGGTCATATCCGCCATTCCGGTGACCTCGCAAAGGTACTTGCGTATGGTGTCGAGCACTTCCCGGCAGCCTTCGGTGGTGTGCCTGGGGGCGAGTGGGTGAATGGCCGTAAAGCCGGGCAGCGCGGCCATCTCCTCGTCAATGCGGGGGTTATATTTCATTGTGCAGGAGCCCAGAGGATAAAAGCCGCAGTTCACGCCGTGTACCCGGTGGTTCAGCTCGGTATAGTGGCGGGAGATGTCGGTCTCGCTCATTTCGGGCAGCGCGGGTTTCAATTCACGCTGAAGCTCCTTTGGGAGCTCGACGGTCTCCACATCGCACTTGGGCAGTATTGAGCACTTGCGTCCGGGCGCGCTCTTTTCGAATATCAGCTTCATTACGCAAGCACCTCCTTAACCACTTCTATGGCCCTGTCAAGCTGAGCCCTCGTTACCTTCTCGGTAGCGCACCACATTATGCCGTCCTCCACGGGCAGGCCGCCCAGTATGTCGGCCTCCTCGAGAGCCTTGAGCACCTCGTCCTGACGGGGCATCTCGGTGACGAACTCATGGAAGAAATCGCCCTTGTATTTAAGAATTACGCCGGGTATCTCGCAGAGCTTCGCCGCGAGGTAGTGCGCCTTCGCCATGCTCTGCCTTGCCGCCTCCGCCATGCCGTCGGGGCCCATGGTAGCCATATACAGGCCTGCCGTAAACGCGCAGAGGGCCTGATTGGAGCATATATTGCTGCTGGCCTTTTCGCGGCGTATGTGCTGCTCCCGGGCCTGAAGCGAAAGCACATATGCCGTATCGCCCTTGCTGTCGGTGGTCTGGCCTACTATGCGGCCTGGCAGCTTACGCATGTGCTTTGTGATGGTAGCCATAAAGCCGAGATATGGGCCGCCGTAGGAAAGCGGCATACCGAGAGGCTGACCTTCGCCTACCGCTATATCCGCGCCGCAGTCCTTGGGGGTCTTCATTATTGCAAGCGCTATGGGGTTGCAGCCCATTATATACATCGCTCCGGCGGCGTGCACCATTTCGCCTATGGCCGCCGCGTCCTCCAGCTGTCCGAAGAAGCTGGGCTGCTGGATATATACGGAGGCCACGTCTTCGGTGAGCATCTCACGGAGAGCGGCCATATCGGTCTTGCCGTCCTTCATGGGTACGATGCGCATCTCATCGCCGGTGCCGTAGCAGTAAGTGCGGACGGTGTTTATGGTATCCGGGTGAGAAGCTCCGGAAACCAGCGTCACCCTGCGCTTGCGGTCGCGGCACATGGCGGCAGCCTCGCCTGCAGCAGTAGCGCCGTCGTAAACCGAGGCGTTGGAAACGTCCATGCCGGTGAGCTCGCATATCATGGTCTGATACTCGAATATGCTCTGCAATACGCCCTGGCTCATTTCGGCCTGATAGGGGGTGTACGCGGTAAGGAACTCCTCCTTGGTGGGAATGTATTTTACTATGCTGGGAATGTAGTGGTCATATGCGCCCGCGCCCCGGAGAACGGTCTTGAATACCTTATTCTTGGCTGCCATTGCGGATATGGCGTTGCTGACCTCCAGTTCGCTCATTCCCTCGGGTATGTTCAGCGGTTCGTCGAGATACATCTTCTCAGGCACATCGCGGTAAAGCTCCCGGTAATCCGTAAGACCGATGGCCTTGAGCATCTCTCTGCGTTCCGCCTCTGTAGATGGAACGTAGCTGCCCATTATTTAGCCCTCCTGTGCGCAGAACTCTTCGTATGCCGCCGCGTCCAGCAGCTCTTCCTTGTCGGTGATGCCCTCGACCTTGATTATCCATGCGCCGTAGGGATCGGAATTGAGCAGTTCGGGGGAATCCAGCAGCTCTTCGTTTATGGCTACGACCCTGCCGGTAACGGGGCAAATCAGGTCGGATACGGCCTTGACGGACTCAACGTCGCCAAAGGCTTCGGCGGCGGTGACGTCGTCGCCCTCTGCGGGCAGGTTTACGAATACCACGTCGCCAAGAGCGTCCTGCGCGAAATCGGATATGCCGATTATGGCGGTATCGCCATCCATCTTTACCCATTCATGGGACTTGGAGTAGCTGAGCTCGTTGGGATGATTCATTTTTTAAATACCTCCGTTAAACTATTCTATATGTTTTGTTGTTTCATCCCGCCCGGAAGTCCCGGGCGGGTCGTCTTAGGTTTGCGCCTTATTACAGGCCTATCTTTGCGGAAAAGCTCTCCAAGGCGTTGAGCATTTCCTCATCGTCGAAGCAGTAATGCATCCTGGTGTAGCCGCCGCGGAGCTTTGTTACCTCGTCGCCTACTTCCTTGCCGCGCAGTATGCAGTCTGCCATCAGCTCTGCCAGCTTGTCGAACTCCTCAAAGCCGAAGCCAAAGCGGGTCATCTCGCTCATGCCCATACGCAGCGCGCCGGAGGCGGTGAAGCCTTCCTCATCGGGGGTAGCCTGATAGTTTACGATTATGTTGTTGCGCTCCAGGCGCTCGGCGATCTCGGGGCCCATGCCGTAGCCTACTGAGGCTATTACCTGATGGGTCTCTGTATAGCCGATCTCGGGGTCGCCCGCAACGTCCAGTCCCTGTTTCTTCAGGGCCTTGGCGAAGTGCTTGGCGTTCTCGATTATCGCCTTCTGGTACTGGGCCTTGAAGGTGTTCATCTCGTATGCGGCCATCAGCAGGCCAAGCTGGGTGCCTAAGTGGTGGTTGGATACGCTGCCAGGGAAGGCGCGGCTCTGTATGGTCTCCCAGAGGCCGTACTTCAGGTCTTCCTTTTTCCAGTTGGTGGCTATCACGCCGCGCTGGGGGCCGAAGAAGGTCTTGTGGGTGGAGCCGGTGACTATCTCGGCGCCCTCCTCAAAGGGCTTCTGGAAGTAATCGCCCACCAGGCCCAGAACGTGAGCCATATCGTACATTATGGTGGTGGGTATGTTCTGCTCGTCCACGAACTTGCGTATAGCCGCCACGGGCTCCTTATGCAGCACCATGGACTTGCCGAAGATTATCAGCTCAGGCCTGTACTGGTCGATAAGCTTCTTGGTTTCCTCAACGTCTATCTTATAGATATTGTCCTCGCATACCGGGAAGTTCACTATGGCATGCCGCTCGGTAACGGGGTCGATGGCAATATAGTCGCGCAGGGCGCCCATGGGCTGAGCGGAAAGGTGGCCGCCCTTGATTATATGGTTATTCATCACATAGCCCAGGCGCTGGGGAGTATGCTTGCGGTCAAGGCGGTTCTTCCAGTCCATGAGGGCGGAGAATGTAGCCATATTGGACATCTGCCCGCTGATGACTCTCGTCTCTACCTCCGTGCAGTTGAAGTATTCCTTCATCTGCTCCACAAGAAGCTGCTCTACGCGGTCAATGAACTTAGTGCCCTGATAATAGAAGATATCCTGATCGTAGAAGGACTTTACCTTCTTGTGCTCCGCATACCTGAAGGCGGGGTCGGAGGCGCAAAGGAGCTGTACCGCACGGCTGGCGCTGTTCTCGGAGGGTATCAGGTTGATGCACTGGCGCTGGCGCCATTCGTGGTTGTGGGTTGCGTCGAATATGAGCTCGACGGCCTTCTTTGCCCTATCGTCTACCTTGACGTCCATCTGGGCGGGCTCATAGCCGTAGATTATCGGGCGTGCAAAAGGAGGAGCGTCCACCCTCATGTGATACGGAGGTATAACCGCCTTGAGCCGCTTGCCGCGTACGTCTATCTCCACCATATCGTCCTCCAGCACGTCGCTGGCGATATAGCACATTCCGATGGAGCGCTTTGCGGTCTCGTCGGTTATTACGGTTGCCAAGCCTTCGCCCTCGCTGCGGTAGTACGGTACCATCGTGCCGCTGGTGACCCAGCCCACGAGCTCTCCGTTCCGGTATATTTCCATGCCTGCGCGCATTACGCCCCGATCCAGCAGGGTTATGGGCATTATGCGCTTGGGCAGAACGTCCATGCCGGAGAAGTCGCGGTTCATTATCTTCTTAAAGGCCTCTGACTGCCTTGTGAGTGCCGCCCTGCCAATGAAATCGCCCTTCTGATCTGAGAAGCTTACGGCAAACTTGGCGAGAGACACGGCGAATATAGGCATATTGCTGCCATCGGGGCCCTTACCCATCTCGTGGCCGTACAGGGGAAGGCCGGCTTCAAGGCGCAGGGTATCTCTGGCGCCAAGGCCCGCGGGCCTGCCGCCCAGCTCTACAAGGCGGTTCCACAGCCACTCTGCGTCGCAGCTCTTTACGTATACCTCATAGCCCAGAGGCTCGCCGGTGTAGCCGGTCTTGGCTATCCACGCCTTATGCCCCTCAAGCTCTATTATATTCAGCGCGTTCTTCATGGGCTCGGTTACAGCCTTGCCCTTTGTGAGGGTAAGCATTATTTCCTTGCTCTTTGGACCCTGAACGGCTATCGCGGCGTAGTCCCCGGATATGTCGGTTATGGTGCAGTCGTATTCCTTCGCTATTGGCAGAAGGTGGGCAAGATCCTTTTCGGTGTTGGCGGCATTTACCACCAACAGGAAATTCTCCTCATTGAACTTGTAAAGATACGCGTCGTCTATGGCGCTGCCGTTTTCATCAGGGATTATGGCGTACTGTGCCTGCTTGATATCCAGCGCCATTACGTTGCTGGAAAGCACATGCTGCAAAAAGGCGATCCTCTCGGGGCCCTCGATAAGCAGCCTGCCCATGTGGGAAACGTCAAAGAGCCCGCACGCGTGGCGGGTGTACAGGTGCTCGGCTACTATGCCGGTGGGGTACTGTATAGGCATCTCCCATCCGCCGAAGTCCACCATATCCGCCCCCGCCGCAACGTGGGCGTCGTACAGCTGAGTACGTTTGAGTTCGCTCATAAAATTTCCTCCTGTTTTGATATATGATTTTTTGATTTGGCGTTGCTTTTGAGACAAATATCCGCGTTATTTTTTGAACACTTAAAAAGGCACAAACTTCCCCTTGGTGAGAATTTTGTGCCTCCGTAGTGTAGCCTGAGAGATTCCCCTTTAAGCCTGTGGGCGATAAAGAGTTGCACCTTCGGCGCACGGCGTAATGCCGTTCTTTTCGGAGCATCGTCAAGATCCGGTCCTTTTGCCTGAGAGTTTCTGCTTCCCCTTCGGCGCCGCGTATCTTCTGCGCTGCGATCTCTTCCGGAACTGTCAACCGATGAAAGATATGCTTTTGATATTCAAAAATATTTGCAGACACAAAGTCTGTATCAATTTTACTTATGTATTTTATCACGGCTCTTTCGGGCCTGTCAAGCATTTTAATTGTATCATTCCTGCATTTTTTCGCATTACTTGTTATATTATTGTCTAAATCGTGCAATTATCGGTTTTGTCGATTTCATTTTTCCGATACATAATAAGCCGGCACGTCTCGCTTTCAGGCGTGCCGACATTTTTCAGCTTTGTTCTCTCAAAATCGTCACACGGGCAGCTCTATATGTATGCCCTTGCCCTCTTTGATATTTATGGTGAGTATGCCGCCGGAAACTGTCACCTGAGTGCCTTCCACGTTGCCGCCGATAACGGGAGCTGCGGCTTCCTCTGTCTTTGAAGCTTCGGCAGCAGGCTCGTCAGTCCCCTCCTTTGCACCCTCTACCTTGTCGGCGGTAAGGGCTGTCAGGGAATCGCATGTTTCCTTCAGCGTTGCGCCAAGCACCTGGCCTATCTTCAGCGCGCCGGTGAGGTCAAGCAGGTTGGAATCCACCAGGTCGTCAAATATGGCGGGATCCTCAAGGTTGTGCTCGGACAGCACCGTACCTGCTTCTGCGCGGCAGCACAGCACTGCGGGGTCATTCTTATGTTCAAGTGCGTAATCAAGGGATATCGACATGACAAAACCTCCATAAAAATTACACTTTGGTATAACTCATAATAGCATGTAGCGCTGTTTCCGTTAAATTCAAACATCTGATTACAGGCGGTCTATAATCTCTTTTACCGATTGATAAACGATACAACAAAAGGACGCCCGGCATGAGCGTCCATTGCGTTTATCTACAGTTTGTTTACCGGCAAAGCTCCTCGGCCATTCTATCTATCGCCTCGGCGTTTTCCTCAGTCATTGCTGAGCGCAGCGTCACAGTAGTGTCGATATAGTTGATATTCTTGCTCTTCTCAAACATAGCCTTCATGGTCTTGGCAGCAGCAGGCGCCCATGTGCCGTTCTCGATGAAGCCAATGGTCCGGTTCTGATAATTGCGCTCGGTAAGGTGGTCGATAAACTGTCTCATAAACGGAAAAATATCCGCGTTGTAAGTGGTAGTGGCCAGTACCAGCTTCCCGTAGCGGAAGGCATCCTCAACGGCCTCCGCCATATCGCAGCGTGCAAGGTCGCTTATCGCCGCCTTGCAGCCCCTTTCCTCCAGCTTTTTCGCCAGCAGCTCGGCTGCCCGCTTTGTGTTGCCGTATACGGAGGTGTAGGCTATGCAAACCCCCTCACTCTCCACGCCATAGGACGACCATATATCATAAAGGCTCATATAATGGCTCAGATCGCCCGTGAGCACCGGGCCGTGCAGAGGGCATATGGTCTTTATATCCAGCGCCGCCGCCTTTTTCAGCACCGTCTGCACCTGCATTCCGTACTTGGCCACTATGCCCATATAATAGCGCCTTGCCTCGCAGTCCCATTCCTTATCCTGACAGTCCAGCGCGCCGAACTTTCCGAAGGCGTCTGCCGAGAACAGCGCCTTATCCGCGGCATCATAGCTCATCATCACCTCGGGCCAGTGTACCATGGGGGCGAATATAAACGTCAGCTCGTGCCTGCCCAGAGACAGCGTATCGCCGTTCTTTACTGCGAGCCTGTTTTTGCAGAGACCCCTGCCAAAGAACTGGTCTATCATTTCAAAGGTCTTTGCGTTGCCCACTATCGTGGCCTCGGGATATGCATTTACAAACTTATCTATATTTGCAGAGTGATCCGGCTCCATGTGGTGTATTATCAGATAATCCGGCTTCCTGCCCGCGAGGGCGTTTTCCAGGTTTGCAAGCCATTCCTCTCCAAAATCGGCGCTTACCGTGTCCATCACGACGATCTTTTCGTCAATTATCACATAGGAGTTGTATGCCATGCCCTCCGGCACGATATACTGCCCCTCAAACAGGTCTATATCATGATCGTTTACGCCGATATAACGGATATCGTTTGTTATAGTCATAGCTGTTCCCCTTTCGCCGGCATATAATGATTAAGTTCGGAATCGTCCCTATTAAATAATTATATTACCATAATTCGAGCGTTGTTTCAACGCATCGGTGCAACAGATTGTCAGCGGAACACACCGGACAGCATCAATCTTGAAAAGCATCAAAAGCCCCCTCGGGATTTTGGGGTTTGCACCGCTATTGACAGGCATCTCCAAAAAAACTATAATAGCTTATTATCCTACCCTGAAGATAGGTAAATGTTAGAAATTATAAACATTTTTTAAGGATAGATCGTAATGAAGAATAATTTTGTTTCACCGCTCTGCTACGGCGGTTGTATGTGCGGGCAGAACGGCTGTTCCTCCTGCGGCAGCTATGCCGGACTTATGGAGCAGACCGCAGAGCTTTTGCAGACTCTGCGCAGCGCCATGTACCCCAATATGTTCGGATGCAACCTGGGCAATGGCGCACGCCTTCGCAACGCCGTTGCGGACTGCGTGATGCGGGTACTGCCGGATGATTATCAGGAAATTTCCGACAGGCTGGTGGATTCGCTGCCGGATATCAAGGCAGCGCTGGAAACTGACGCCCAGGCGGGCTATGAGGGGGACCCTGCGGCCATAAGCGTTGAGGAGATAATGCTTGCCTACCCCGGCTTTGAGGCAATAAGCATATACCGCATTGCCCATGAGCTGTACAAGATGAAGGTGCCCATACTTCCCCGTCTCATGACCGAGATAGCCCACCGCAATACCGGTATAGATATACACCCCGGCGCCACCATAGGCAGATATTTTTTCATAGACCACGGCACAGGCGTGGTAATAGGCGAAACCACTACCATTGGCGACCATGTGAAGCTGTATCAGGGCGTTACTCTTGGTGCAAAGAGCTTCCCCACCAACGTGGACGGCACCCCGGTAAAGGGCATAAAGCGCCACCCCGATATAGGCAACAATGTGGTCATCTACTCCGGTGCGACTATACTCGGCGGAAATACTGTAATTGGCGACAACTGCGTTATAGGCGGTAACGTATGGCTGACGGAATCCGTAGAGCCGGGCCACACCGTATACGCAGCCCACGCCGAGACCCGCCGCCGAACCGTAAAATAACAATTTCCCCCAAAGTAAAGAAGGCAGCCATTTCCAACGAGGATATGGCTGCCCTATTTGTTTTTTTATTTAAGTTCGTTACTTCAGCCTGCAATAGCAGTCTATGGCGAACACTACGGCTTCGATTCCGAGCAGTATCAGATCTACGCCCAGTATGACTCCCAGCGTCGCCGCAGACAGGGCCGGATCAAACAGCAGAATTACGCCCAGTATCAATCCCACCGCGTTTGATATGAGAGTGAGCCAGAAGCTCACCTCTCCTGCCACGTATCGCACGATGTTCAGGTGTGTCAATCGGGCGATGCAGTGGGCGATTATGAATATCGGGAATATGATGAGCATTATGCCCGTACCCACATTAGGGTGTGCTATAAGGGCACATCCAAGCATTATGCTGAGTATGCTGGAAACCAGTGATACCGCAGGGCGGAAGCCCGTGTGCCGTTCAAGGCGTATGTAGAACATCACGTCCGCGAGGCCGGTTATGACAGCCAGTATGCCGAATATCAGCGTAAGGCTGTCCAGCACCTGTTCGGTGCGCAGCATGGTAGCCACGCCCAGCATTACCAGCAGCACGCCCTCCAGTATCTCTACGAAAAGGTATCTGTGCTCATATTTCATACCGCCGCCTCCTTAAAGCTGTCCAGTATCTTCATGAATTCCTCTCCTGTGATAGTCTCCTTCTCGGTGAGGTACTGAGCCAGTTTTTCAAGCTTTTCGCGGTTTTCCTTCAGCATGTTCACAGCCTTCTCATGCTGCTTCTTTATCATATCCACTACCTTCTGGTCTATGACCCGCTGGGTCTCGGCGGAGCAGCTCAATGTAGTGTCGCCGCCCAGATACTGGTTGGTGACGGTCTCCATTGCTACCATGCCGAAGTCCTCGCTCATGCCGTAGCGGGTGATCATGGCTCTCGCAAGCTTTGTGGCCTGCTCTATATCGTTGGAGGCGCCGGTGGTAACTTCGTTGAACACGACCTCTTCTGCGGCGCGGCCTCCTGTGAGGGTAGCTATCTTGTTTTCAAGCTCTTCCTTGGAGAGCAGGTATCTGTCGTTTTCCTCTACCTGCATCGTATAGCCCAATGCGCCTGAGGTGCGGGGGATAATGGTAATCTTCTGCACTGGGGCGGAATGGGACTGTAATGCGGCCACAAGCGCATGGCCTATCTCGTGGTATGCCACTATGCTGCGCTCCCTGTCGGACATCACGGCGTTCTTCTTCTGATAGCCAGCTATGACGACTTCCACGCTCTCCTCAAGGTCTGCCTGTGAGACAGTTTTCCTTCCGCCGCGGACGGCGCGCAGCGCACCCTCATTTATGATGTTCGCCAGCTCCGCGCCCGAAGCGCCGGAGGTCATGCGGGCTATAACGTGGTAATCGACGTCGGGATCGGCCTTTATCTTGCGTGCGTGAACCTTCAGTATAGCTTCTCTGCCGTTTAGATCGGGAAGCTCTACGGGTATCCGCCTGTCAAAACGGCCGGGGCGGGTCAGCGCCGGGTCGAGCGACTCGGGGCGGTTGGTAGCCGCGAGTATTATTACGCCGTTGTTACTGTCGAAGCCGTCCATCTCGGTGAGCAGCTGGTTGAGGGTCTGCTCGCGCTCGTCATTGCCGCCGAATTGGCCGTCGCGCTTCTTTCCTATGGCGTCGATCTCATCTATGAACACTATGCAGGGAGCCTTTTCCTTGGCCTGCTCAAAAAGGTCTCGAACCTTCGACGCACCCATGCCGACGAACATTTCCACGAATTCCGAGCCGGATATGGAGAAGAACGGCACGTTGGATTCGCCGGCAACAGCCTTTGCGAGCATGGTTTTGCCGGTGCCCGGAGGGCCAACAAGCAGCAGGCCCTTAGGCATGGAAGCGCCCACCTCACTGTACTTTGTGGGGTTATGCAGGTAATCCACTACCTCGGCGAGGCTCTCCTTGGCCTCGTCCTCACCCGCAACGTCGTCAAAGTGTATGCCCTCGGTGGACTGTATGTATATCTTGGCGTTGCTCTTGCCCATTCCGCCGAACATGAGCGAATCCTTGCCGCCGGCCTGGCTCATAAGGCGTTTATAGAGGTACTGGCCCAAGGCAACAAAGAGTATTATTGGCAGCACGCCGGTAATAAGATAGCTCACCAGCGGGCTCATGGTCTTTTCTATTACCCTGTCGAACGCCGCGCCGGATTCGTACAGCCTCTGTGTAAGGTCGGGATCCTCCATGGCGCTGGTGTAGTATACCTTGCCCTCCTTGTCCATGAAGGTTATCTCGTCGGTATTCACCTGTACCTTGTCCACTTCCTTGTTGTCAACCATGCGCATGAAGGTGCCGTAATCCACCTCCTTGACAGGGTCGTCCATCAGCATCGGCGCTATGAACGCGTTGAACAGCACCACGCAAAGCAGCACTATGCTATAATAAAACAACAGCGGCTTCTTGGACGGTTTTACTTCTTTCATGGTTTCACTCCTTTTATAAAAGCATATGATGCCTGTAAAAATAGTTTGATTTATAAAAGTATAGCTCCATAAACTTACGTTGTCGATGCGGCAGCCGCAAACTTCACCTTTATTTTGCAATCCAAAACAAAGACATAGGCGGCCCTTTAAAGCCGCATATGCATCGCTTTTGGGTACCGTCATCAAATTCAGTTTAAGGATATTGCATACGGTATAATCGTTTTTTCAAATGAGCGTTTTTTTCTCTTTGAATAAAGCCGAAAATGCACTATAATCCATATAGATTTATCCGGAGGTAACATCAATTGACAAATACAGCAAGCGATAATAAGGAACAGATAGTATTCGTAGACAGGCGGGGCACCGATTCCAGCAAGTGGGACAATCTGAAATCCACATTTGGCCGCAGCGACCTTCAGGCAATGTGGATAGCGGATATGGATTTCCGCGTGCCGGACTGCGTCGTGTCTGCCATTGAGGACTACATGAAGACAGGCGTGTTCGGCTATTATGTTCCCCGGCCAAGCTATCATCAGGCATTCATAGACTGGGAACGCAAATACCACGGCTATCAGGTGAAGGAAGAATGGCTGCGCTTTGCACCCGGCGTAGTACCTGCTTTCAACTGGTTTTTGCAGGTGTTCACCGAACCCGGCGACGCCGTCATAGTGCAGACGCCTGTATATTACCCCTTTATGCACGCCGTGAAAAACAACAGCCGCAGGCTCGTCTGCTGCGACCTTATAAATACCGGCGGCATATACACCGTAGATTTTGCGGACTTTGAAAAGAAGATCGTGGAAAACGGCGTGAAGCTCTTTATACTCTCCTCCCCCCACAACCCCGCAGGCAGGGTATGGAAGCGCGATGAGCTGAAGGCCATGCTGGACATCTGCAAAAAGCATGGCGTATACGTGATATCCGATGAGATACACCACGACATAGTATTCGGCGACAACGTTCACATACCGAGCGCCACCGTAGGCGACTATGATAAAATACTCGTCACCCTCACCGCCGCCACAAAAACCTTTAACCTGGCGGGCTGCCAGAATTCCTTCGCTATAATACCCGATCCTGATATCCGCAGGAGATTCGACGGCTTCGTGGAGGGCATACGCATACACGGAGGAAACCCCTTCGGCTATGTAGCGGTGGAAGCCGCGTACCGGGGCGGCCGCCAATGGTTCGAGCAGGTAAGAGATATCATCTACGGCAACTATGAGTATGTAAGGGAGTCCCTGAAAAAGTCGCTGCCCGGGGCAGTGGTATCCCCGCTGGAAGGCACTTATCTTCTCTGGATAGACTTCGGCGCGTACCTTCCCGCCTCCGAAATAAAAAGCTTTATGGAGGACAAGTGTGGCCTTGCCTTTGACTACGGCGACTGGTTCGGCGGCGAAAGGTTCGGTACTCACATTCGCATGAACCTTGCCACCTCACGGGAGCTCGTGGAAAAGGCGGTAAACAGCATCATTTCCAACCTTAAATAGTCAAACCGTCCCTACACTGACAAAAAAGTGGCGTTCAGCCACTTTTTCGTCAGTGTATGCCCCCGCTTAGCGGGGGCGTTTTGCTTTGTATCAGGTTCAGATTACAGTATCGGGGTCCATGCCAGCTTCAGCACCTCGTCGGCGTTGTCCATGGAGGTGATAAGGCCGAGGCGGATGTAGCGCCCGATGAAGTCCTTCAGGGTTTCACCGGTGAACTCATCGGAAAGGCCGAACTGCAGAGAGTTGTTTATCATTATATTCATCTCATAGTTGCCGCCGTTCCAGCCCATCTCCATAAGCACCTTGGTGGCTTCCTCGGAGTTGTCGCGCATCCAGCTATGGGCCTTCTGCACGGCCTGGGCGACCTTCTTTGCGATGGTGGGGTTCTCCTTTACAAAGGTGCCGTTCATCGCCATTACGCAGCAGGTGCGGTTTGCAAAGTCGCTGTCAAGCTGGGAGCGGATGCACTTGAGCTTGCCGTCCTTGACCATGGAGTATGCAAAGGTATCGCTGAGGAGCGCGGAGGCTATCTCGCCGTTTTCCATAGCTGTAACGCAGGCGTCGGCGGAGACCTGGACCAGCTCAACATCCTTGGAGTAGTCGATGCCGTCGGCGTCGAGAAGGAGCGCGGTTATGTTGTAGTCGGACTTGCCGATGCCGTTAGGGGCGGAGATCTTCTGGCCCTTGAGGTCGGCGGTGGTGTTATAGTCGCTGTCCGCGAGGACATACAGGGACTTGCAGCCGATGTGGGCGCCGCCTACGAAGGTGATGTCCACGCCGTTGGTTATGGGTACGAGCATCTTTGCCATCATGCCGGTGGCAACGTCTACCTGATCGGTGCCGAGCGCCTCTACGTCGCTGCTGCCCTTAACGCCCTCTGCGGTCAGGCCGGCTTCTTTATAGTAGCCGAGATGATCCGCCATGGTGGGGCCGGAGGTGCAGCCATCGGACATGAAGTAATGGATGGGACGGCCATAGGCAGGCTCCTTCTTCATGGCTTCCAGCTCCTCAGCGGTGGGGGTAAGGTCAACGTTGGCCATGTCGATAGCGCGGCCTTCGATGTCTATGGGAACAAACAGGGCTTCCCAGTTGCCGGAGGCGGAGGCTTCGGCGGCGTCGAGATGCTCGCTCGCTTCGTTTACTTCAACGTCCTCAACGGTTCCGACCTCTATCTGGCCGTCGTTGTTGGAGTCGGCTATAACGGTGGAGGCGGTGGTTTCGCCCTCGGTGGTGCCGGCGGGCTCGTTGGCGGCGCAGGCGCACAGAGACAGCGCAAGGATCAACGCAAGACCCATTGCTACAAGCTTCTTTGAGTTCATTTTTTTCTCCTCTTGTTTTTTCTTTATTTACAAGGCGGCAGCACCGCCCGGTAAAAGCGTATTTATTTTTCGTGTTTTCCGCCAAAATGCAGCCTGTTGAGTATTTCGTTGCGGTACTCGACGAAGCTGGCGGAGGAGCGGTCCCGGGGGAAATCCTCATCGATGCGGATGTCTGCGACTATCCGCCCCGGATTTGCCTCCATAACGAGCACGCGGGTACCCATATAGACCGCCTCGTCAATGCTGTGGGTAACCATGAGGGCAAGCTGCTTTTTCTGCATCCAGATGTTCAGTATCTCGTCCTGCATGTTCATTCGCGTGAACTCGTCCAGCGCGCCCAGGGGCTCGTCCAGAAGCAGTATCTCCGGCTCGTTGATGAGGGTGCGTACCAGCGCCACGCGCTGCGCCATGCCGCCGGAAAGCTGGGCCGGGTAATCGTGACGAAACTGCGTCAAGCCGGTTATTTCGAGCATATGCTCAACCTTTTCGGCCTTGCCCTTATCGTCGCCCCGCAGATCGAGGCTGAAGGAAATATTCTTCTCCGCAGTCAGCCACGGGAAAAGCGTAGGATTCTGGAATACCAGCCCTCTGCTGGGGGAGGGGCCGCTTATCTCCTCGCCGTTGACCGTAACGCGGCCCAGGGTGGGCGTGATAAGCCCCGCCACAAGGCGCAGTATAGTGGATTTTCCGCAGCCGGATGGCCCCACCAGAGAAACAAATTCCCCGCCGGACATCTCTACGCTCACATCCTGAAGCGCATGGGTGACCTGATCGCTCTCCACCTTTGCGAATACCTTGCTGACGTTTTCAAGCTTGAGGCAAACCGCCTTTTTTTCGTCTGACATTACTTTACGGCTCCATTCTGCCATCTGAGCAGATAGCGCTTAATTCTTTCCAGTCCCTTGGTGACAAGGGTGAATATAAGGCAAATAACGAACAGGGCGGCGAAGGATTTATCGTAGCTTGCCCAGCCGGTCTGCCAGGTCATGTACCAGCCTAGGCCGGACTTGACGCCCAGCATTTCGGCTATCATTATAGCGACGCAGGAGGAACTCATGGCCTGTGTGCAGCCCTGCAAAATGGAGGGCATGGCGTGGGGTATTGCCACCCGGAACACTAACTGGCGGCTGTTTGCGCCCAGCGTCATCGCCGCGTCAAAGTATTCCTTGCTCACGTTGGAAATACCGGTGAGGGAGGCCACGGTTACGGCGAACCAGGAGCCCAGCGCGATGATGAACACCGCGCCGCCGAAAAGGGAGCTTGCAACCACCATTATGATAGGTATCCATGTAGAAGTGGGTATGGGGCCAAGGAACTTGATTATGGGATCAAGCCAGTAGCGCGCCCGCTCTGAGTAACCGCAGGCTATGCCGGTGATAAGCCCTAGGGATACGCCTATGGAATAACCTAGGAACAGAAGCTTGAGGGTGTTCAGCGTGCAGTCCGCCAGAAGCTTGTAGTCCACCAGGAAGGCGTTTATGATGTAGTTCATGCAGGGCACGAAGGGCTGCGTCAAAATGCCCGTCTTGAGCGTGAGATAGTCGTACAGGGCGAGGAAGAGGAACAGCGCTGAAAAATGGGGCGCCTTGTAGTAAAGCTTTTCATACATCCGCTTTTCGCCCCTGCGCTTCCTGAGCAGCGAGACGCAGAGGCAGAGCAGATAGGCGCACATCGCCGCGCCGAGCACCCATACATAGCTCCAGGGCCTTGCGTTCCTGCTGTTGTTGGGCAGGAGCAGGTACTCCAGCAGCGCAACGCAGCCGCACAGCAGCGGCAGGAGCATTATGACTGCCTCCCTGAGCTTTTGCGCGGGAGTCTTTTCTTTTTCCTCCAGCTCTTTAAGCTGGCGGCGGGTCAGGCCGGAAAGCAGGGCGGAATCCGCGTTCTGCTCTTTTTTTCCCTTATTATCGTAAAACATACAAACAATCTCTTTCATCCTATTGTCAGCATTTCCATTATATTCACCGGGGTAATATAGTCAAATTGGACTTTGCAATTACTTACATGTACATATCTATTTTGTCAATAACGGGGGCACCTCTGGCAAATAAATTCCCCTCGGTCAGCATATTATCCTTGTGTGAAGGGATATATATGATATAATAATGACAATCAGATCTTATATTATTTCAGAAGGGAAGGCCAATTATATGAATAAGACCTACGATCCGCTTTTTACCCCCTGGAAGATAGGCAATGTGGAGATAAAGAACCGCATAGTCATGACCTCCATGGGCGGAACCTCCATATTCGGCTGGATGGAGCCCAACCACTTCGATAAGGAAGCGGCGCGGTTTCTTCTGGAACGGGCCAAGAACAACGCCGGCCTCATACTTCCCGGTATAGCCCCAATACGCGATATACTCTTAGGCAAGTGGCTGTATCAGGGGAAGGGCAAGTTCGACGAGCTGAAGGACTTCATGGAGGAATTTCACAAGACCGGCTGCAAGATGTTCATACAGCTCACCGCAGGCTTTGGCCGCTCCCTGGCAATAAACGACATAATGGTAAAGGCCATGCACAACAAGGCCCTCGCCGCGGTAATGAAGCCCGTGCTGGACGTAAGCTACCTTACCGCCAGCGCCAGCGCCACACCCAACCGCTGGGAGGACAGCTGCATATCCCGTCCCCTCACCACAAAAGAGATTCACCAAATGGTAGATGCCTTCGCCAAGACCGCCAAGCTCTGCAAGGACGCCGGAGTGGACGGTATCGAGGTGCACGCGGTGCATGAAGGCTACCTTCTGGACCAGTTCACCATGAAATATACCAACTTCCGCACAGACGAATACGGCGGAAGCTTCGAGAACCGCTACCGCTTCCCCGTTGAGATAGTAAAGGCCATAAAAGCGGCCTGCGGCGACGACTTCCCCGTATCACTCCGCTACTCCGTGCTTTCCAAGACAAAGGGCTTCGGCAAGGGCGCGCTGCCCGGCGAGGATTATGTGGAGGTAGGCCGCGACATGGAGGAAAGCGAGCGGGCCGCAAAGTATTTGCAGGACGCGGGCTACGATATGCTAAACTGCGACAACGGCACATACGACGCATGGTACTGGGCTCACCCCGCCCCTTATATGCCGAGAAACTGCAACCTTGAAGACGTTGCACACATAAAGAAGTTCGTGGATATACCGGTAGTCTGCGCGGGACGCATGGACCCCGCCGTAGGCGCGGAGGCGATAGCACAGGGTAAGATAGACGGCGTAGGCATTGCCCGCCAGTTCCTTTCCGACCCAGAGTGGATAACCAAGCTGATGGAAGGCCGGGAAGAGGACATCCGCCCCTGCATATGCTGCCATAATGCCTGCTTCAACATGGCTCACTACAACGGCGTAGGCAACGATCAGACGCTCGCGGACAATGCGGGCATGGCACGGTGTGCATTGAACCCCGAAACCATGCAGTCCTCCAAGTATAAGATAGTAAAGACCGGCAGGCCCAAGAATATCGCCGTTATAGGCGGCGGCATAGGAGGTATGGAGGCTGCCCGCGTGCTCACACTCCGCGGCCACAAGGTTACGATCTATGAAAAGAGCAACAGGCTGGGCGGCGTGTTCATAGCCGCAGCGGCCCCCGAGTTCAAGGAGAAGGACCGGGAGCTCATAAAGTGGTATGAGAAGGAAATGAAGGACCTTGGCATAGAGATAAAGTTCAACACCGAGGTAAAGGACACAACCTCCCTCAACGCGGACGAGGTAATAGTTGCCACCGGCAGCAAGGCGAGGATACTCAAGGTCCCCGGCGCAGAAAAGGCCATAGAGGCCTGCGACTACCTTCTCGGCCGCAAAGAAGTGGGCCAGAAGGTCATAATAATCGGCGGCGGCCTTACCGGCTGCGAGATAGCCCTCGATATGTACAGGAAGGGCAAGACCCCCGTCATAGTCGAAATGAAGAACGATCTGATCGCCGTGAAGGGCGTATGCCTTGCCAACTCCTCCTACCTCCGCGACTTCTTCGCCCTTAACAACGTCGAGGTACACCTTGACACCATGCTCTCCGAGGTGACGGACAAAGGCGTAATCGTCAAGGCCAGGGACGGAAGCACCTTCGAGATAGAGGGCGATACGGTGCTCATAAGCGCTGGCTACATACCCACTCCCGCCTTCCCTCAGGATAAGCACGTTCACCTTGTAGGCGACTGCAACGGCGTAGGCAACCTGCGCACCGTCATCTGGCGGGCATGGGACGTTGCCATGGCGCTGTAATGCTTCTTTGCGAAAGGAGAAATCATATGGAACTTACCAGAGAACAGCAAGCCATACTTGACGGGAGTCAGGGCGAAGTATACGCCAAGATAATGAAGACCCTCGTCATGTACGGCGAGACCTTCGGCGCTACAAAAATGGTGCCGGTAACCTCTACCTACGGCCACATAGTCACAAGCTTTGGCGTCATCGTCATAAAAGGCGTATTCGACCTCATGGACGAGCTTATCGCTGCGGGTGTGACCTCCAAGCAGAAGTTCTCCGCCGACCCGCGGCCGGTGGATAAGAACGTTCCGTCCAATCTTTTGCAGGACATAGTATTCAAGGTGATGTACGGCCCTCAGAAGCGGTATGAGGAACAGCTTAAAAAGATTGGCCTGCTCAGAGACGACGCTTTCACCTGCGCCTGCTACTTCCCGGAGGTCGGCAACAGGCCCAACAAGGGAGACATACTCTCCTGGGCAGAATCCAGCGCGGTAAACTATGCAAACTCCGTGCTGGGCGCGCGGTGCAACCGCAACTCCGGAATAATCGAGATGTTCGGCTCCATACTGGGCTTCGTGCCCTACTTTGGCCTTTTGACCGACGAGGGCCGCAAGGCAAGCTGGATAGTTGAGATAAATACCACCAAGAAGCCCGAGGCACAGCTTTTAGGCTCCGCCATAGGCATGAAGGTAATGGAAGACGTACCTTACATAAAGGGCCTAGATAAGTGGATAGGCACAGAGCTTAACGATGATGCCTGCGCATACCTCAAGGACTTCGGCGCGGCCACCGCCTCCAACGGCGCAGTGGGCCTGTACCATATTGACCGCCTCACTCCGGAAGCGGTGGAGCAGGGCGAAAGCCTCATAAAGCCCGATGCAAAGGTGTACGTAATAGACGACGCGGAGCTGGAACGGGTAAAGGCCTCCTACCCCGTCATCTGGAAGGATAAGGACGCTACCCCCAGGCTCTGCTTCATGGGCTGCCCTCACATGACCTTTTCCCAGCTCAACGACTGGACTGAAAAGCTTGAAGCGAAGCTAAAAGAAAAGGGCCGCAGGAAGGTGGCCATAAAGACCGTCTTCACCTCTGCGCCCGGCGTAATAAAGGAATTCGAAAAGACGGAGAACTATAAAAAGCTTAAGGATATGGGCGTTGTTGTATCCTATATCTGCCCGCTGATGTACATGAACAATCCCATGTGCGCCAAGATGCCGGTCATCACCAATAGCAACAAGCTCCGTACATACACCACGTCCCGGTATTATTCCGACAGCGAGATACTGGACCAGATCACAGGAGGTGCAAAATAATGGAACGGATTTTCAAGGGCCGCGTAGTGGTTCCCGGCGAAGTCACCCTCAAGGCGCTGGTATCCCACGGCGGATTCAACACCCTGGCCTCCTTCAAGGACTGCAAGGAGGGCAAAAACACCTGTACCGATCAGAACAACCCGGACCTGTACGGCAAGTCCACAGTGGGCGTTGCCCTCTGCCTGCCCCAGACCATAGGCTCCACCACGGGCGGCATGGTGCTGTACAACTCCGCCGTGATAGGCTGTAACCCCGGTGCGCTGCTGTTTTCCAACACCATAGACTCTCTGGCTGCGGCGGGCGCCATATTGGCGAGCGTCTGGACTCCCAACAACATACCCACCGTCGATGAGTTAGGTCAGGAGTTCCTCGACCATGTAAAGGACGGCATGACCATCGAGATAAGGGCAAACGGCGAGGTGCTGGTAACAGACTGAATAATGTAAAATATAGAATAGTGAAGCGGCCCTTATGGACCGCTTTAGTCTGTCAAAAAACCCCGGGGTTGATAAGGGGCCGCAGCCCCTTATGTTCAATCCGGCTCTGACGACATGTGCGTCAGAACGGATGAAAACCCAGAGGTTTTCGTTCTTTGCATTCGGTGCTGACCGCGCCATAGGCGCAAGCACCGGATGAAAAAAGCTCGAAAAAGTGGCGTTCAGCCACTTTTTTGACACTCTGAAGCGGCCCTTATGGACCGCTTCATTTATCCGTTATCTATCGCCTTTTTCCCTCTCGCGCCTGCTGAATACGCAGCCGCAGTAATCCTGCCTGTAAAGGCCATACTCCCGGCTCAGCTCAAGGCTCCTTTTGTAGCCGTCCCTCTTTCGGAATTCACTTGTGAGAAAACTCACACCGTATTTTTCCGCCATCTCAGAGCCTATGCTGTTTATCCGTACAGGGTCCTTCACCGGGCTTATGGAAAGGGTGGTGGTAAACCACGGGAAGCCGTTTTCCGCAGCGTATTTCGCGGTCTTCTCGAGGCGCAGCTTATAGCACGCGGTGCAGCGCTCGCCCTTCTCCGGCTCCTGCTCAAGCCCCCTTGCAGCAGCATAGAACTCCTCCGGGTCGTATTCAGGCTCAATTAGGGTTATATGCGGATACCCCGCTTGTTCAAGAAAGCATTCCAGCTCCTGCTCCCGGCGGTGATATTCCTCATCAGGGGCGATATTGGGGTTGTAATAAAATATGGTCAGTTCAAAGTGCCTGTCCAGCAGCTCCAGCACGGCGCTGGAGCATGGCGCGCAGCAAGCGTGCAGAAGCAGTCTCGGCCGCCCTTCAAGTGACGCTATTATCCTATCCATTTCCTTAGTATAGCCGCCCTGTGCCATAGCCGCCTCCTAAACAGATTCATCGCCTTATATTATCACATCGGGTTCGCCTTTACCATAGGCACGGCCGGGTGGTATACTTACATCAAACTTACGGAGGCGACACTATGCAGTACACTTGCAGCTACTCCTCCCCGCTGGGAGAAATGCTCATAGCCTCGGACGGCAGCGCCGTGACCGGGTTGTGGTTCATAGGGCAAAAATACTTCGGCAGCACTCTTGAAGCGGAGTACGCTGAAAAAGCTCTGCCGGTATTCGGGCAGACGGTGCGCTGGCTTGACGATTATTTCCAGGGAAATGTCCCTATGGAAATGCCGCCGGTATTCTTCAACAGCAGTAGTTTCCGCATTAGGGTATGGAAGCTGCTTATGGAGATACCATACGGACATACCGTCACTTACGGCGAAATTGCAAGGACGCTGGAAAAGCAGACGGGCAGGCGCATATGCGCTCAGGCGGTAGGGGGTGCAGTCGGTCACAACCCTGTATCCATAATAGTCCCCTGCCACAGGGTGATTGGCTCAAACGGCCTTACGGGCTACGCCGGAGGATTGGACAAAAAGCTGGCTTTGCTGAGGCTGGAAGGCGTTAATGTCCATTGACATAATTCAATAAAATGCTATAATCGATAATAAGCATTATGCCTTAACAGGAGGTCTTCGGTCATGGACGCCGATGACGACGCCAACCCTAAGCGAAGAAAAAATCCAATACTCATTTGATGCACAAACATGGTTTGCGAAAGAGCTTCTTGCGCAGGTCATGTTTATTGTTGTTTTGGCGAAGCTTATTAAAAATATCATTGAATGTATTTAGTTCAGAAAGAGGTTTGAGGTTTTAAGTCATGGACGATTCCATAGGTCTATTGTTGCTGTTCCAGCTGGTTCTCATCATGCTCAACGCTATTTTCGCAAGCGCCGAGATAGCGGTGCTTTCCATAAGCGAAACCAAGCTTGAACACATGGCCGATGACGGCAACGGCAGGGCAAAGAAGCTTTACAAGCTGGCAAAGGAGCCCGCGCGCTTTCTCGCCACCATTCAGGTAGCCATAACCCTGTCCGGCTTTTTAGGCAGCGCATTTGCGGCGGATAACTTCTCCACCCCCCTGGTGGAGTGGATAATATCCCTTGGCGTCACTATGCCCCGCCACACTCTGCAAAATATAGCGGTGGTGGTCATAACCCTTGTACTTTCATATTTCACCCTCATATTCGGCGAGCTTGTACCCAAGCGCATCGCCATGAAGAAATCGGAACAGATAGCGCTGGGAGTATCCGGCCTTTTGAGCTTCATTTCCATCATATTCAGGCCTATAGTCGGCCTGCTCTCCGTTTCCACCAATCTTGTGCTGCGTCTTATGGGCATAGACCCCAACGAGACGGACGACAACGTAAGTGAGGAAGAGATACGCATGATGGTGGACGCCGGCAGCGAAAAGGGCACCATAGATCATCAGGAAAAGGAATTCATACAGAACGTATTCGAGTTCAACGACATAATGGCGGGCGAGATAGCCACCCACCGCACGGACGTCACCGCGCTGATGACGGACGACACGCTTGATGAGTGGGACGAGATAATACACGAAAGCCGCCATACCCGTTATCCCGTATGCGACGGCTCAACGGATAACGTGATAGGCATACTCAACGCCAAGGACTACTTCCGCATAGCCGACAGAACCAAAGAAAAGGTGCTTGAAGAAGCGGTGCACCCCGCCTACTTCGTGCCTGAAACCATCAAAGCGGACGTACTTTTCAGGGATATGAAGAATACCCGCAACTCCCTTGCGGTAGTTCTGGACGAATACGGCGGCATGGTGGGCATTATCACCCTCAACGACCTCATAGAGGAGCTGGTAGGCGAGCTGAACGACGAACCTGCCGACCCGGAAAATGAAGATCCTCATATCGAGAAGATAGACGATACGTCATGGCGCGTGATTGGCAATGTTGAGCTTTGCGACCTTGAGGAAGAAACGGGCGTTGAGCTTGCCTCCGACGATTATGACACCCTGACCGGACTGGTGTTTGACAAGCTGGGCATGATACCGGTGGACGGCCCCCAGAACATTACCATTGAGCTGGATAAGCTGACGGTCCACATAGACAAAATCGAGTCCCACCAGATAGACTCCGCCGTCATAACGTTAAAGCCCAGCGAGGAAATGGACGATAACGAGGAATAAATCACGGCATACAAAAAGGGCGGTCAGTTCAATACGACCGTCCTTTTATATTCCTGCTACTTAAACAGCGCCTTGAAGAAATCGTTGAGGAACAGCATGTAGACTATTACGCCTACATAAAAGCCGCCAAGGTACACGATGGCGCTCTTGTTGCCGCCGGCGGCTTTTACATGCTGTCTGAGAGGGCAGCCGCCCGCCAATACGGACAGTATGCCGATTATGAACGCGCCCGCTATTGTGCAATAGCCCGAGAGATCCAGCTTGGCGCCCCACCTGTTGAACTTCAGCCCGCCGGCCTTCTTAAGGAAAAGATACAGAGGCTTTGTATTGGCGCAGGCAGAGGCCTCTATTACCTGCTGGTCTGTGGTGTCCTTTATGAACATGGGGTAATTCTTCATGTTCTCCTGATGGACGCCCAGAAGGTGCAGCGCCAGGAACAGCAGCGCCGCCGTGATGAGCAGTGCGAACATGCCCTTTAATAAATACTTGTCCTTGACTATCATATAGTCCCGCACGCCGCCTATAAGGCAGAAGCGGGAGCGTTGGGCTGCATATCCTATTATCAGGCCCACACAAAGTGTTATCAGAAGGTTGCTCATGTGCTTAGTCCTTTCTGCGGCTGCGCTTCTTGAGTATGAGAGTGCCGACCACGCAGCCCAGCATAAGGGCTATGACGCCCAGCAGCGCCTTTACGTCGCCGTATGCGGAGCGTATCATCAGCCGCATTGGGCAGCCGGAAATTATAAGGGCGCAAATGGCCACGACTATGCCGCGAAGAAAGGAAGCGAACTTGCCTTCCACCCACTGCCAGCGGAACTCACCGCTGGATACTGCGCCTATGAACGCGCCCGCAAGTATGCCTATGACGGTCAGCACCGGGCCGGAGCGGGCGGATACCGACATATCCATAGCCTTATGGAATACCGTCTGGTATAGCTGTGCCAGCATATCCCTGCCGTGGCACACAAGACAGACGCCGTATGCCTCGGGGTGGGAAAAGCCGAATATTACCTGGGCGGCTACCGCAACAGTGGCGATTATGATGCCGGCGGTCACCGCGCTTATCCTTATCTTCTTCATCTTATCCTTCCGTTATTTGCCAAGGAGCTTTTTCAGTATGCCCTTCTCTACCTTAGGGGTGTAAAGGTGTACCGCCTCAAAAAGCACATCCTTTTCTTTGAGTATGCTCTCTACTTCGTCCCTGTACTGGGGCTGGAACTGGAGAGCTACGCCGCAGTTGGGGCTTATCTCCTTTGGGCCTGCCATGAGGCTCACTTCATAGCCCTTCTCTTTTAGTGTCTCCTCAGCCCTTATGGCATGCTGAGAGGAGAAGAATGTGACAACACCTATCTGCTTTTGTTCCATCGTATCAGTCCTCCTTGTTTTCCGCCGCGTAATCGGCCAGAGCCAGTATGGCCTGAACCGCCACATCCACCTGGTCTTTGGTGGAGAAGTTGCCGAAGGAGAACCTTACGGTGCCCTCCGGGAAGGTGCCGAGAGTCCTGTGTGCCCCGGGTGCGCAGTGGAGGCCGGTGCGCACCATAATGCCGCATGCGTCGTTGAGCTGCTCTCCAACGGTGGAGCAGACCATGCCATTTATGTTTATGCTTGTTACGGCGGTCTTGCGCTTCGCGTCCATAGGGCCGTATATCTTCACCATATCGTGATCCTTTATGGCATCCATAAAGTACTGATTAAGCGCTGTCTCCTCACGGGCAATGTTTTCTACGCCCTTGTTCAGCACAAAGCCTACGCCCGCACCCAATCCGGCTATTCCCATAGGATTGCCGGTACCGGCTTCCCAAACGTCAGGCATAAAGAGGGGGTGCTCCTCAAGATCCGAAAGGCTGCCTGTGCCGCCCCGCATGAAGGGCTCCGGGGTGATAGCGGGATTGAGGTATACTCCGCCGGTGCCGGTGGGGCCCAGAAGGCTCTTATGGCCGGTAAAGCACAGCACGTCTATGCCCATGGCGGGAACGTCTATGGGTATTGCGCCGGCGCTCTGGGCAGAGTCAACCACCATTATGATGTCATCCTTCTTTGCCTTAACAGCGCGGCTTATGGCGGCGATATCCTGAATGGTGCCGGTAACGTTGGAGCTGTGGGTGCTTACCACCATCTTGGTGTTGGGCTTTACCGCCTTGCCGAAGTCGTCAGGATCGCAATAGCCCTCGCAATCCGCCTTGACCACAGTCAGCTCTATGACTCCAGTCTTTTCGAGATGGCGCAAGGGACGCATTACGGAGTTATGCTCCATGCTGGTGGTTATGACGTGGTCGCCCCTTTTCAGCATTGTATAGAACACGCAGTTCAGCGACTCGGTTATGTTCTTCGTAAAGGCTATCTGCTGAGGCAGCTTGACGTTGAAAAGCCTGCAGAGGTTCTCCCTGGCGTTAAGCACTATCTGGCCCGCCTCCACGCTGCGGCTATGGCCGCTCCTGCCGGGGTTGGCGCCCACATCGTTCAGATAGTACATCATTGCCTCGCCGGTCTCCCTTGGCTTGGGCCAGCTGGTGGCGCTGTTGTCAAAATAAATAACGTTATCGCTGCTCATGATAAGTCCTTTCCTTCATTTGAAACAAACATTAAAGCATATTTGCGGGTAAAGTACATTTCTCACCTATTTTGTTATTATACCATCACAGTATGTTCATGCACAAGTCCCGCGCAATACAAAGCGGCCCACTTTCTCCCCTTCCGCAAGCGTGCCGCCCGTTATTTTATATTTTGTTCATATTTTTTATTTTGTGATGCCGAGGTACTCGTAGCCCTCGTCCTCTATGGCCTTTTTGAAGGCTGCCTCGTCAACGGGGACTGCAAGGTCAACTACCGCAATACTTTTTTCGTGGTCGGCTGCTGCCGATGCGACCCCCGGTATGGCCTCCAACGCCTTCCTTACCGCCGCCTCGCAATGGCCGCACATCATTCCCCTTATTTTAAGTGTGACAGTATGTCCTTCCTTTTCCGCCGGCCCATGGACGGCCTTGGCGGGCTTTGTCTTATGATCATGCCTCGCGTCCCGTATGTTCACGAGATTAAGTCTCAGGGCGTTGGTAACGACGCAGAAGCTGGAAAGGCTCATTGCCGCAGCGCCCAGCATGGGATTAAGCGTTATACCAAGCGGTATCAGCGCGCCCGCCGCCACGGGAATGCCTATGGTATTATAGAAGAAAGCCCAGAACAGGTTCTCGTGTATATTGCGAAGCGTTGCCCGGCTCAGGCGTATTGCTCCCGCCACATCCATAATGCTGCTCTTCATGAGCACCACGTCCGCCGCGTCTATGGCAACGTCAGTACCCGCACCTATGGCTATACCGGTATCCGCGCGGGTAAGCGCCGGGGCGTCGTTTATGCCGTCGCCTACCATGGCGACCTTGCCCTGCTTCATAAGGCCGCGTATCACAGCCTCCTTGCCATCCGGCAGCACTCCGGCTATAACCTCATCTACTCCCGCCTGCCTGCCTATTGCCTCGGCGGTCTTTTTGTTGTCGCCTGTGAGCATTACTACCCGTATGCCCATATTGCGAAGCTCCTTCACAGCCTCCGTGCTGTCCTCCTTTATGACGTCCGCCACGGCGATAATTCCCAGCAGCTTATCCCCAAGGCCGAACATCAACGGCGTCTTGCCCTCATCCGCCAGTCTTTCCGCCTGTCTCATCATGTCCTCGGGCACGCTCACAAGGCCGGATATAAAGCTCATGCTGCCGCCAAGCAGCTTTTTGTCTCCTATGGTGCATTTGAGACCGTTGCCGGGAAGTATGCGGAAGTCCGCTACGTCCGCTACGTTAATATCGTCCTCCTCTGCCTTGGTCATTACGGCTCTTGCGAGAGGGTGTTCGCTCTTTGCTTCAAGAGCCGCCGCAAGACCGAGGAGTTGGTCTTCGGCTACGCCCGGCCCGGGCAGTATATCCGTCACCCTGGGTTCGCCCTTGGTTATAGTGCCTGTCTTGTCGAGGGCAACTACCTGCACCCGGCCCGTTTCCTCCAGAGAGGCAGCCGTCTTGAACAGTATTCCGTTCTTTGCTCCCACGCCATTGCCTACCATTATGGCCACTGGTGTGGCGAGGCCCAATGCGCAGGGACAGCTTATGACCAGCACAGATATGCCCCGCGCAAGCGCAAAGCCCACCTCACGGCCCAGGAGCAGCCATACCGCCGTCGTCACCGCCGCTATGGCCATTACCACAGGCACGAATACGCCGGAGACCTTATCGGCCACTTTTGCAATAGGCGCCTTTGTGGCGGCAGCGTCGCTCACCATGGCAATTATCTGCGAGAGCGTTGTATCCTCGCCCACGCGGGTAGCCCGGCAGCGTATGTATCCCGAAATATTACTCGTTGCTGCGGAAACGCTGTCCCCAACATTTTTGTCCACAGGTATGCTTTCACCTGTAAGCGCAGCCTCGTTCACGGCGCTGGAGCCCTCCTCAACTACGCCGTCCACGGGGATATTCTCGCCCGGGCGCACAGCAAATATATCTCCCTTTTGCACCTGCTCAATAGGGACCATGATCTCCTTGCCGTCTTTTATAAGCATTGCGGTCTGTGGAGCCAGCCTGATTAGGCTTCTCAGCGCGTCGGTAGTCTTGCCCTTGGAACGTGCCTCAAGTGTCTTGCCCACGGTAATTAGAGTGAGTATCATCGCGGCGGACTCGAAATAAAGCTCCATCATATAGTGCATGACCAGCTCCTCATTGCCCTTTACCTGCGCATCAGTCATGGCAAAGAGCGCATAGGTGCTGTACACGAATGCCGCCGCAGCTCCCAGTGATACCAGCGTATCCATGTTGGGAGCCCGGTGTATGAATCCCTTAAAGCCGCTTATGAAGAACCTCTGGTTGATTACCATGATTATCACGGTAAGCAGCAGCTGAGTAAGGCCCATTGCCACATGGTTGCCGTTGTAGAATTTCGGCAGCGGCCAGCCCCACATCATATGCCCCATGGAGAAGTACATGAGTATCATCAGAAATCCTACTGACCATATGAGCCGCCGCTTGAGCTGTGGTGTGGATTTATCCTTGAGTTCTTCCTCCTGAGCCGCCTTATTTGCGCCCTTGGCAGAGGCGCCGTAGCCCGCCCTTTCCACCGCGGCGATTATGGCGCCCTCGTCTGCGCTGCCATTTACGCTCAGGGAGTTGGTCAGCAGGCTCACGGTGCACTCAGTTACGCCGGGGACCTCCTTTACGGCCTTTTCTACTCTGGCACTGCACGCGGCGCAGCTCATGCCGGTTACGTCGAACTGTTTCATATATATTGAACCTTTCTTTTACGCTTTGGGTAAATTCTATTTATATTATCGCCCGCCCGAAGCCCTTTTTCAATGCCATATTGAGGTATTTATTACATCGTTGCCGTAGCCGTTGAGCTTGCCCTCCGGCACGTTCAAAGCCCGCCGCATTCAGTAAAACGCCCAAAAATAACGCCGCAGCGGTTTTTTGCTCCGCTGCGGTGAAATTGTGGGGTATTCACTTAATTTTTATCCTGCCCGTAACGGTTCGCAGCAAAGTCCCTCATATACTCTAAGTCCTCACGGGATATAGGCTCAGGCTCGCCTATGCTGCGAGCCATATAGTATATGTGGGCCGTCATTTCCAGCACATTGCACACCTTGAAGGCGGCGTTAGCGTCCTTGCCCACACATACCGCGCCATGGTTGGCAAGCAGGCAGGCTGCGCCGTTTCCAAGCGCCGCAAGTGCGTTCTGTGCCAACTCCTTAGTGCCGGGAAGGGCATACTCTGCTGTCTTTACGTCTCCTCCCATAGCCTGGGCCGCCTCGTCTATGACCGGCGGAATATCCTCATGCAGCACTGCGAACACCTGAGAGTATATTGGGTGGGTATGTATTATGGCGTTCACGTCCCTGCGGGCGTTCATTATGCCAAGATGCATGGCCCACTCCACCGTAGGCTTGCGGAAGCCCTCGGCAATAGTGCCGTCAGGCCGCATGACCACGATATCTTCCCCGGTTATGCTGTCATACGGCATACCCGACGGAGTCAGGTATATAAGACCGGTTTCCGGGTCGCGAACGCTTATGTTGCCCCATGTTTCCACCGTGAGGCCGGAATGCAGCATCCGCTTGCCGCAGGCTATCAGGTGCTCCTTGTAATTCATGCTAACCGTTTATGTAGCGGGAAAGGAACTCCTTTGTCCGCTGCTCCTTCGGGTTTGTAAATATGCTTTCGGGATCTCCCTGCTCCAGTATCACACCGTCGTTCATGAATACGACCTTGCTGGATACCGCCCTTGCAAATGCCATCTCGTGGGTGACTACCAGCATGGTAAGGCCGGTCTTGGCCAGATCCGTCATAACCGATAATACCTCTCCCACCATCTCCGGGTCAAGGGCCGATGTAGGCTCGTCAAAGAGCAGTATCTCGGGATCCATGGCCAATGCCCGGGCTATCGCTACGCGCTGCTTCTGACCGCCCGAAATTTGCCGCGGCTTGGCGTTTATATATGGGGCCATGCCTACCCGCTCAAGGTACAGCATTGCCGCCTGACGCGCCTCTTCCTTGCCCTTCTTCAACACCATCGTCTGGCCTACCATACAGTTTTCCAGCACTGTCATATTGTTGAAGAGGTTGAAGGACTGGAACACCATGCCTACCTTTGCCCTGTAGGCGCACCGATCGACTTTGCCCGTCAGTATGCTCTGCCCGTGGAAGAGTATCTCCCCCGAGGTAGGGGTTTCCAGCAGGTTTATGCAGCGGAGCAGGGTGCTCTTGCCGGAGCCTGACGCGCCTATTATGCAGGTGACGTCTCCCTTTTCCACCTGAAAGTCCACATCCTTCAATACCTGGTTGCTGCCAAAGTCCTTGCGGAGGTGGCTTATCGTAAGAATAGTTTCACTCATATTGTTACCTGCCCCCGTCCCTTATGTCGTTGTTCTGGGTATTTTCCCGAGGCTTTTTAGGATAGCTGTAAAGGCCGGTGGTGTGAGCCAAAGTATCCGTCGTCGCAAGGTCGTAAAGCTCGTAGCTGTCCGGACCGTCCATCTTGCTCTCCCATAGGCGAAGGAGCCGTGAACAGGAGAAGGTAAGCACGAAGTATATCACCATAGTTATGGTGAAGGCCTCGAAGTAGGTATACATGGCGCCCGCCACGCTCTTTGTGGCGAAGAACAGCTCCACTGTGCCTATTACGCTCAGCACACAGGTATCCTTGATGTTGATTATCAGGTTGTTGCCTATTTGGGGCATAATGTTCCGAAGCGCCTGTGGCAATATCACGGCGTTCATGGTCTGAACGTGTGTCATGCCTATAGCCTTGGCGCCCTCAGTCTGTCCCGGGTCTATGGAGAGTATGCCTCCGCGTACTGTTTCCGCCATATACGCGCCCGTGTTGATGGAAACTATGAACAGCGCCGCCTCCATTGTACCGAGGTGTATATTAAAGAGCTGGGCAAGGCCGTAATATATGAACATGGCCTGCACCATCATGGGTGTGCCGCGGAATATCTCCACATAAGCATCCAGCAGGAAGCGGACGAGCTTCATAAGTATATACTTTACGGGATGCGCCTTGTCGGCAGGCGTGGTCTGCACTATGCCCACCCCAAAGCCTATCAGGCAGCCCACAGCCGTAGATATCACGGCTATGAGCATCGTGGTGCCCGCGCCCCTTAAAAAGCTCGGGCCGTATTGCTGGAGCAGGTATACTACCCATCCCCAGAAATTATCAGGTAAGCTGTTCATTGTTATTCACCCCGTCAAAGGTCAGCGCATCATTCGCTCAGGGGCTGCACCGCTATGGCGTCGTTCATCATCGCGGAATAGTTGTCCGCCGTCATGGTTGCCAGCACGCCGTTTATGGCCTCGCACAGCGCAGCGTTGCCCTTCCGAATGGAGATGCCGATGTTTATCTCTTCCTCGGATACCTCAAAGTCACCGTCAGTGCCGGAAAAGTCAAGGAGCTTGAAGTTAGGATAAGCTACGCAGGCAGCCATGGCGGTAGGCATATCTGTGACTACCAGATCGCAGCGGCCGCTGTTGAGGGCAACCAGCATTGCAGGCGCGCTCTCCTGCGCGGGAAGTATGTTGGCATCTGCTATCTGGGGCAGGCAGGTATCGTACCAAACGGTATTTATCTGGCTGGTGCAGGTAGCGCCGGCGAGATCGGCAACAGATGCGGCGTTAGCATACTTACCGTCGGCGGAGGTGAGGGTCACTATGGAAGCGTAGTAGTAGGGCTCGGAAAAGTCCACCATCTGCTTACGCTCAGAGGTTATGGACTGACCTGCTATCACGCAGTCCACAACTCCGCTCTGTACCGCCGGAACAAGTGAATCCCAGTCCAGCTTTACTATCTCAAGCTCCACATTGAGAGCTGCCGCTATCTTCTTTGCCATCATAACGTCGTAGCCGTAGGCGTAGTCGTTGCTGTCCTTTATCTTTACGGCTCCGTTGGCGTCTGTAGGCTGTGTCCAGTTATAGGGTGCGTAGGCGCACTCCATGGCGACAGTCAGCACGCCGTCCGAAAGGCTGTCCTCAGTCTTCTTGCCGCAAGCTGCCATGGACAAACAAAGTACCAATACAAGTGCCAAACTCAGAAATCTGCGCATTTTTCTTTCCTCCGAAAAACTTAAAATTTTTAAATTAAACGGCGGCAGGAGCATCACTCCGACCGCCGCAATAAACATAAATAAAAACGTTCTTGGCTTTTTGAATGATAGCACTCCACAGATGTAGCTGTGACAGTCAGCGGGATATTATCCCGCTGCCCAGGTACGCAGAGCCCGCATAGCCCTTCGTCCTTCGGCAGCCTTCCCTTTAGCCCCCCGTCAACGCCCTGCGTGGCTGTTGAGGGTTAATATTGTCGGCTGCGCCTCTATCCAGTCGCTGTTTAATTTTGTTGTATTATATACTGCGCGTTATTCCTTGTCAACAGTATAAATTTTATTTATTTTTTATCATTACTGCCTGCCGGGCATTTATGAGTTCCAGACCACCTTGCCATAAATGCTGACGGTTTACTCCGGCTTCGGCGTCATTCCACTATATACCTTAACTGCCAACAGTACGCACAGCGCCGTAAATACCAGCACATAGCCCTCTACGGCGATAATGCTCTTTATGATGCCTGTTTGATAGGCTATAGCCCCAAGGTCGAGAAGCGCGTGCAGCCCTATGGCAAGAGGATAATACCAGCCCCTGCCCTTCTGCTTTACCGCGGCGAACACCAGCACCGACATTGAAATATGGAAGGCCATCGCCATGATGCGCTCAATAACGCTCACGAGGTACATAAACGGATTCGTCCCGGTAAACGCGGTCATCAGCACGGAGGCCATATCCTCGCCGATGCCGAGAACGGTAAGACCCGCCATGCCGCCCGAAAGGTTGATTATCGCAGAGATTGCAATGTAGCTTATCATGGTAAGGCCGGATACCATCACCGCTTCCACGCCGCCATGTCCTATACCGTACATAACGCTCTCACATCTGTCGTCCTTCTTCTTAAAGAGCAGCTTAAAGGCACATAACCGTCCCGTCTCCTCACACACACCCGCCGCCAGAGCGCCGTACAGCCCATACGCCCACAGGTTGGACTGCATGAAGGCGGCGCAGGAGCCGCTGCCGTACAGCACGAGCCTGTGGCATATGTTTTCCAATATTATGGCAAACACCACAAACGCAGCTGCGCCGATGAACAGCGATGAAGCCTTCGCGCCGGTGCGCTTATGCCATATTATGCCCAGCGCTATAGGCAGGCCTATGCTCACAATGGCTGATATAGCCATAAAAACGATCGAGAGGGTTGGTACCATGATTTCACCGCCTTATATTTTAGAAGTTTACCTAAGTATATTATATGCCAAACATTATTTGCCGTCAAAAGGTAGTTAAACGATTTTCTAAATTATTCTTCGTTGCGTCTCAGCATCGCGGCGCCTATTATGCCCGCGTCGTTGCCCATCACGGCCGGAACTACGCTGCCGTGGTTTTCAAAGAAGCTCTTCGCGTGTACGTTTTTTCTGAGAGGTTCAAAGAGAAATTCCCCTGCGGCGGAAACCCCGCCGCCTATTGCCACCCGCTCACAGTCCAGCAGGTTTATCATTGAAGCCACCGCAGAGCCCAGGTGATCCACATAATTATGGAACACCTCCAAAGCGGCACTGTCCCCCTCCCTGGCGCAGTCGATAGCGATCTTGGCGTCCATGCGCTCAGGCTTACCCATGGTGCGCTCAAAGAGCAGGCTGTCTGGGTGCTTTTCCATGGCCCTTACAGCATCGCGTATTATCGCAGTGGCGGAGCAGTATGCCTCTATACAGCCCTTATTTCCGCAGGTACACTGTTCTCCGCCGCTTACCAGCAGCGCATGGCCCAACTCGCAGCCGTTGCCAAGGCCGCCGTGAAACATCCGGCCGCCCAGTATAAGGCCGCCACCCACTCCAGTACCCAGAGTAAACAGCACGGCGGTCCTGCAGCCCACGAAGGCTCCCTTGTGAAGCTCCGCAAGGGCCGCGCCGTCAGCGTCGTTCGCGAGGAATACCGGGATATCGCCGAATTGCTTCTGTATCCTGGCCTTCAATGGCTCGTTGTGAAAATTCAGGTTATATGCGTTTATGACGACGCTGCCCGTAGGATCTATGCTGCCAGGAACAACTACGCCCACGCTATCCAGATCATATAACCCGGCGCCCTGCCTTTTGAGCATTGCAAGCGTACCTTCGTGTATTATCTCTGCCGTGCGCTCTCCGCCGCCCTTTATTTCAAAGGGCATGCTTTCCCGCTGCACTACATCCAGCGCCTCGTCCACAAGTCCCATGGCGATGTTTGTGCCGCCTATATCCACGCCCACCTGATACATATATTTCTCCTTCCAAAGCTATTTCAGTTTCAGTTCAAATTCTCGCTCAGAGTCAAAGCCCATATGCTTCAGTCTGAAATTGCGCACGGCTACCTCTACCAGCACCGCAACGTTACGTCCCGGGCTTATTGGCAGCGGCGTAAGCGGCACCGGCAGGCCAAGTATATCCATTGCGTCTACAGCCTTTTCTTCTGTATCCAGATACTCTTCGAGCTTCTTCAGATCTATGACTAAGTTTATATCCTTCTCGGGCAGTATGGCGCTCATGCCGTAAAGATAGCGCACGTCTATTATGCCAATGCCACGGACATCCATTATGTGCTTTGTGGCGTTGGGAGCGCGGCCCACCAGCCGCTCTTCAAGGCGGGATACCTCCACTACATCGTCCGCTACCAGCCTGTGCCCGCTCTGTATCAGGTCCAGCGCCGTCTCGCTCTTGCCCAGGCCGCTTTCACCCCTTATCAGCACACCGGTTCCGTATATATCCATGAGTTCTCCATGGAGCAGTATGCGCCGTGCCAGCTTCTTCTGTATGAAGCTGGATATCTCGTGGCCCACCCTGTCGGTGGTACGGTTGGTAATGAATACCGGCACACCGTAGTGCCTCGCCTTTTCAAGCAGTATCTCCGGGGGCTTGTTGCCGCGGGCGCAAACTATGCATGGAACATGAAGCCCCATGAACCGCTCCATTCTGTCCGCAAGCTGTTGGGGCGTCAGGCTGTAAAGATAGTACATCTCCGCGTTGCCTATGAGCTGCACCCGCTTTGGAGAAAATTTTTCATAAAAGCCCGTAAACTGCAAGCCGGGCCGGCTTATCTCTGGAGTCTGGAAGCTTATGCTCCCGCTGCCCGGCTCAAGGGCAGTTATCTCAAGCTCGCCGCATATTTCCCTTACGCTTACCTCTACCGCCATACTGTCCTCCGTAAAGCTATACCTTGCCGTTTATTATGCATTCGATGAGCCGTGCCACCCCGAAGTCCGCGCACGAGGGTATAACAAGATCCGCAGCTTCCTTTACCTCCGGCTTCCCGTTATCCACTGCGCAGCCGAGGCCCGCCCAGCGTATCATCTCCAGATCGAGCGAATTATCGCCCACCGCCACGGTGTCCTTTTGGGCTATGCCAAGGTATCCCGCCACCCATTCAAGGCCGGCGCCCTTGTGGGCGGCAGGGTTGTTGAACTCTATAAAGCCCTTGCTGGAGCCGGATACCTTTAGCTTTCCCGCGTATTTTTTCTGAAACTCCGGTATAAGCCTCTGCGCCTTCTCGTCGGTAGTCATCATGAGGACCTTCGGCACGTTGTACCAGGTCTTTTTCATTATATCCGGATCGTACTCGCAGGGCAGATCCAGCTTTTCGGCGTAGCCCTCCACATAGGGATTGGGTTCTTCGGCTATCACCTTGTCACCCTGATAGATATGGGCGTGTATACCCAGTGTCTTCGCCTCCCCGAGAACCTCCGTAACAAGCTCCGGCGGTATCTCATGGGCGTGCAAAGCCCTGCCTGTCCCGGGATCGGTCACCATTGCGCCGCCGTAGTTTATAACGGGATCGGTTATGTCGAGCTGATCTATTATAAGCTTCGAGCCCAGCCATCCGCGGCCGGTGGCCACGGTCACGTGTATGCCGTGCTCCTTTGCCCTTCTTACGGCCTCGATTATCTCATTTGGAACTACCCTCGGGTTGAGGGTTATGGTATCGTCTATATCCAGCGCTATAAGCCTGTACATGTCTTTTGATCGTCCTTTCCTTCTTCTTGCCGTTCCTCCGGGTGAAAATGCGCGAATACCTTTTCCGCCGCGGGCTTGCTCATTCCCTTTGCGCCACAAAGCTCCTCAATCGATGCGTTCCTTATATTTTCTGACGTTATAAAGGCGTCGAAAAGGGCCCGTTTGCGCTTTGGGCCTATGCCGTCTATGCCGTCCAGCTCCGACATCAGGGCGTTTTTCGCCCTGAGGCTCCTGTGATAGGTTATAGCGAACCTGTGGGCCTCGTCCCTTATGCGTTCCAGTATGTGCAGCGCCGGATCCCTGCGTGAAAGGCGTATGGGCTCCTCCTTATCCGGCAGTATTATGTCCTCGTTCTGCTCCGCAAGGCCTATGGCGGGGATATGTGAAAGGCCAAATTCCTCCAGCACCTCAAGCGCCACGTTGAGCTGCCCCCTGCCGCCGTCCACTACCAGAAGATCGGGCAGGCGCGTGAATTTCTCGTCGCCGTCCTTCGCCCTTTGAAAGCGCCGCGTAAGCACCTCCCGCATCGCCATGTAATCGTCGCCGTTGACCTCCTCCTTTATTCGGAAGCGGCGATATTCCTTTGGCGCACTCTTGCCGTTTATGAACACCACCATGCCGGATACGGTATCCCTTCCGCGTATGTGTGAGTTGTCGTAGCACTCCATGCGCTCGGGCATCTCGTCCAGGCCTATTATCTCGCATAGCCGCAGCATGGCGCCCTCGCCCCGCTCCCAGCTCCTGTGCTCCAGCTCCCGCGCCTTTTGTATGGCTTCAACGCCGTTCCGATAGGCCATTTCGGCAAGCTTTTTCTTTTCGCCCCGCTGAGGACAGGTTATCTCGACCTTGCTGCCACGGTTCTCGCTTAGCCATTCGGACAGCACCTCCTTCTCCTCCGGCATGTCCCTCACCACTATCTCCTTTGGCACAGGCGCGCCGTCAGCGTAGTGCTGCTTGAGGAAGGAGGCCATTATCTCGCCCGTGGTCTCTCCGCCGCAGGCTATGCTCATGCTCTCGGCCCAGATTATCTTGCCGCCCCGCTCGAACAGGGCGAATACCACCGAATCCTCCTTATCCTTCACGAATGCGAATATGTCCCGTTCGCTGCCGGTAACGGATATGGCCTGCTGCTTTTCCGCAAGGCTCTTTATGGCCTTTATCCTGTCCCGAAGCTGGGCTGCCTTCTCGTATTCCATATTTTCCGAGGCAGATTGCATCTGTTCAGTAAGCAGCTCGATTATGGGGCCGGTATGCCCCTCAAGGAACCTGCTTACGCTTTCCAGTAGCCTGTGATATTCCTCCCGGCTGACCTTGCCGCTGCACGGGGCGCAGCACTTGCCCAGGTGGTACATGAGGCAGGGGCGCTCATTGCGGGCGATGGCCTTATGGATATCCTTTTTGCAGTGCCTGACCGGGAATATATCCCGTATGGCCGTAAGCGCATCCTTCAGGCTCAGGCTCGAAAGATAAGGGCCGAAGTACTTCGCGCCGTCCTTTTTGACCCTGCGCACGACTTCAAACCGTGGAAAATCCTGTTTTGTATCCAGCCTTACATACGGAAAATGCTTGTCGTCCTTTAATAGTATGTTATAACGCGGCATGAGCGCCTTTATGAGATTGCTCTCCAGCGTCAGCGCCTCTGTCTCGTTCGATGTTATGATATACTGAAAATCCTCGATATGGGAAACCATGGCCTCCACCTTGGGAGGCTTCGGGGTATGCTGAAAATACTGCCGCACCCTGTTTTTGAGGTTCACGGCCTTGCCGACGTATATAATCTCACCGCTGCCGTCGTACATCTTGTATACGCCCGGTTCGTCAGGCAGCAGTTTTAATTTTTCCGCTATGATATCATTCATGGAAGCTTCCCCCCATGATGATTATATCATTTATATAACCCTGGGTCTATCTGAAAAACCTTACCCTGTCGTCAAAAACACGTATGAGGTTATCGTAAAGCTCCGCGCTCCTGCCCCCGGAAAGATCGTATACCGTAATACGATCCGGAGAAAGGCCTACCAGTACGCTCATTATTCCCTCCTCGCTGCACTGTTCGTAATCTATCCTCACGTCGTTGTCATCTGTGAAGGTACAGCTGCCGTCGGGATTGAGTATCACATACACCTCGCCCGCCCCCGATGATCGCAGCTTTACGAACGCGGACAGCACTTTGAGCAGCTCGGTATACTCGTCGTTGAGCAGCATCTCGTCAGCTGCGGCGTATACGCATCTCTCCCACTGTCTGCGGTAGTCCTGCATTCGGAAGCGTATATACCCTTCGAGAGAAAGGTAGCTGTTGCCCTCAAAGTAATCCATCAGCTCGCCCTGCAATTTTTCCAGGCCTGAGGCCCGCTTTGCCATGCATATGGCCTCGGGCAGCACAGCCTTTTTTTCCTCCAGCGTAAGGGGCAGCCCGTTTACCATATAGGCTATCTCAAACTGGGCAAGATCCATGAGCAGCAGCTCGGCTACAGCCTCGCACCACTGCGCAAGCTGTGCCCCGCCCTCTATTAAAGCCTCTGCAAAGCCACGCCCGCACTCGGGTGAGATGCCGCCGCCCAGCCTGTCGAGCCGCCGCTCCATGAGCCTGCCTATATCCGCCTCGTATTTCGTAGTGCCCACCGAGCACACCGCCATAGCACCTTACTCTCCTTATCCCGCTATACCTGCATCATATGCCGGGCTTTCCCTATGGGTTCCCGCTCATATCAGCCGCGCTTTTTTCGGCGCACGAGCATATTATGTGTATAATCTGGGCTTTGACCTGCCAGTAATTTTTCCCATAGCCGCCCTTGACAAAGGTCCCGGACGGGCATATAATTAATTTATATTTTATATTTTATCGTGGGTCGATACGGGTTAAGTACCAACGCAAAGGCACCATCAAGAGAGAGAGGGTCATCGGCTGAAAGCCCTTTTACGGCGCGGCGTTTGGGAATACCGCCCCGCTACTGCGGTTCGCTTTGGGCGCGATACAGCCCCTATAAAGTGGGTTTTATGCCAATTAGGGTGGAACCGCGGATAACCGATATGTTTGAATTTGTCCGTCCCTTGCTTCGAGCTTGGGGCGGGCATTTTTATATTATCCGCAAGGCCTGATTTACATCATATAAGGAGGAACACCATGAATATCACTTTTCCCGATGGCTCCGTAAAGCAATACGAAGACGGCATGACCGCCCTTCAGATAGCTGAATCCATCAGCCCCCGCCTCAGGAAAGCCACACTTGCCGCCGAGATAGACGGCAGCAGGGCGGACGCCTTCCGCCCCATCGCAGGCGACCACAGCATTAAGCTCCTCACCTGGGAAGATGAAGACGGCCGCTGGACCATGCGCCATACAGCCGCCCATATACTTGCCCAGGCCGTAAAGCGGGTACATCCCGAGGCAAAGCTGGCCATCGGCCCCGCCATTGACACCGGTTTCTACTATGACTTTGACGCAGAGCCCTTCACTCCGGAGGATCTCGAACAGATCCAGAAGGAGATGGAAAAGATAATCGCCGAGGCGCTGCCCCTTGAACGCTTTGAGATGCCCCGAGCCGACGCTATAAAGTACTTCGAAGAAAAAGGCGAGCCCTATAAGGTAGAGCTTATTCAGGATCTGCCCGAGGACGCTATAATAAGCTTCTACCGTCAGGGAGACTTTACCGACCTGTGCGCCGGCCCCCATGTTGAAAACACCGGCAAGGTAAAATTCGTAAAGCTCATGAGCGTTGCAGGCGCATACTGGCGCGGCAGCGAAAAGAACAAGATGCTTCAGCGCATATATGGCACCGCTTTTGAAAAGAAGGCCGACCTTGAGGAGTACATCACCCGCATCGAGGAGGCCAAGAAGCGCGACCACCGCAAGCTGGGCAAGGAGCTCGGCCTGTTCGCCCTCATGGAGGAGGGCCCCGGCTTCCCCTTCTTCCTCCCCAAGGGCATGGTGCTGCGCAACACCCTGCTCGAATACTGGCGCGAGGTGCATAAGCGATACGGCTATGTGGAAATCTCCACTCCTATAATTCTCAATCAGGAGCTGTGGCACAGGAGCGGCCACTGGGATCACTACAAGGACAACATGTACACCACCGTAATAGACGGCGAGGATTACGCGATAAAGCCCATGAACTGCCCCGGCGGCATGCTGGTCTACAAGCTTGAGCCCCATTCCTACCGCGAGCTGCCCCTGCGCATGGCTGAGCTCGGCCTCGTACACCGCCATGAGCTTTCCGGCGCGCTCCACGGTCTGTTCCGCGTTCGCTGCTTCACCCAGGACGATGCCCACATCTTCATGACCTGGGATCAAATGGAGCATGAGATACAGAACGTCGTTCGTCTGTTCGACGAAGTTTACTCCACCTTCGGCCTGACCTATCAGATCGAGGTTTCCACCATGCCGGAGGATCATATCGGCGAGAAGGAGACCTGGGACTTTGCTACCGATACCCTCAAGAAGGCTATAGAGCATATGGGCAAGAGCTACGTCATAAACGAGGGCGACGGCGCCTTCTACGGCCCCAAGCTTGACTTCCATCTTTCCGACTCCCTGGGCCGTACCTGGCAGTGCGGCACTATCCAGCTGGATATGCAGATGCCCGAAAGATTTGATCTTGAATACGTAGGCGAGGACGGCCAAAAGCACCGTCCCGTAATGATACACCGCGTCGTATTGGGCTCCATCGAGCGCTTCATAGGCGTTATCACCGAGCACTTCGCAGGCGCGTTCCCCACCTGGCTGGCTCCCGTACAGGTGAAGGTGCTGCCCCTTACCGACCGTACCGCCCAGATATGCGACAATATCGCTTCCGAGCTTGACGAGCTTGGTCTGCGTGTAGAAGTTGATCACCGTAACGAAAAGCTGGGCTATAAGATCCGCGAAGCACAGCTCCAGCGTATCCCCTATATGCTGGTCGTAGGCGACCGCGACGTTGAAAACGGCGTTGTATCCGTCCGCTCCCGCAAGGGCGGCGACCTGGGCGCAATGACTCTCGACGCCTTCAAGGAAAAGATACTGGAAGAAGTAAAGACCAGAGCCCGTGACTGATGCGCGCATAGGCATGATTGGCTCAGGCGGCATTGCCGCTTGAGCCAGTTTTTTATGTTTAGCGCATATTTTTTTCAGCTGAGGTGCTCCTGCATTATTGCTATTTCCGCCATAATAAAGTATTATAGTGTTAATTACATAACATATTGACTCAGTAAATAATCGCGATTATAATCTAAATCAAGGAGGGGCCCTCATGCGAGAGGATCTTACCCAAAGGCGTTTCATTGAGGAGACCTACCGTATAATATCGACCGAAGGCCGTGAAGCCTTGAGCATTCGCCGCCTTGCGCGGGATATGCGCTGCAACAGCGCCAACATCTACCGATACTTCAAGGATCTTGACGAGCTGGTGACGTACGCCTCACTGCGCTACCTTACCGCGTATCTGGCCGACGTTGCGGTGTGTTACGCCAAATCCGAGACTACATACCAGACCCACGTAGCGGTATGGGATTGCTTCTCCCGCCACGCTTTCGCAAACGGCCCAATCTTCGATAACCTGTTTTTCGGCCGCCACAGCCGCATGCTGAACGATATTATCAAGAACTATTACGCCATGTTCCCCGAGGATCTTTCCGGTCTCTCCCCCTCCATCGCCAACATATTCAGCGAAGGCAGCTTCAACAACAGGGACTATCTCATGATATCCCGCTGCGTAGACGAGGGATGGTTCACGGAGGAAGACGCAAAGTTTCTCAACAGCTTCTCCATACACCTTTTTCTCGGATACCTCAAGGAGCTATTGCAGAAGGAACCTTCGGAGAAGCTTTCAAAGAGTTACCATGACGATTTCATGGCTACTCTTGTCAAGATCATGGATTATTTCCGGCTGAAATAGCCAAATCTATCCAAAATAGCGCCGGGCTTAACCGGCTTTATTTCGGCCAATAACTAATCGCGATTATTTTTGTGAGAGTTTTAACAGGATCATTATAAAATCTCTCACATATTAATACAGGAGGAAAATAAAATGGCTTACACCCCGGAACTGCTCGCAGAAAAGAAGAGGATCGAACAGCATGTGAAGATCGGCAGCGAAGCGCTGTACCTGACCAAGGCCGAGTGCATGGAGAACGGCCCCACTGTGGAGGACACAATAGCAGCCGTACGCAAGACATTTATCGCACACGGCAAAAAAGAATACGAAATGCCCGCCAAGATAGGTGTACACCCTCACGACGACGTATTCTACCACGCTATGCCCGCCTATGTCCCCGGCCAGATGGCGATGGGGTGCAAGTGGATAGAGTGCTACCCCCGCAATCCCAAGGACTGGGGCCTCCCTCAGACCTCTTCCGTTCTGGTGCTCAACGAGCTCATCACCGGATACCCCATGGCCATAATGGACGGCGCATGGGTCACCGCAATGCGTACTCCTGCCGTCACCGCAGTCGCTGCGGAAGCCCTGTGCCCCGATGCGGAATCCTTCGGCATGTTCGGCTGCGGCGTACAGGGTCAGGGCCACGTCCGCTTCATAGTAAAGACCCTGAAGAAGCTTAAGAAGATATACATCTACGACTCTTACGCCCCCATGATGGATAAGCTCATAGACAATGTCGGCGCCGAAGTCCCCTCCCATATCCAGCTCATTAAGGCTGCGGATCCCAAGGAGGTAGTGGACAATTGCGAAGCCCTGTGTTCCGCAACAAAGATCACCCGTGAGACCTACAACATCGTAAGAAAGGACTGGATACGCCCGGGTCAGACCATATTCCCAATGGATCTGAACAGCTTCTGGGAAGCAAGCATACAGCGGGACGCCGACAAGTATATCGTGGACAGCATAGACGAGCATGAGCTCTTTGCCTCCATGGGCTATTTCCCCGAGGGACTGCCTCACATCGTATGCGAGACCGGCGAGATAATCGCGGGGCTTAAAGAGGGCCGGACCAGCAAGGACGAGATCATTGTCTGCTCTAACATCGGCATATCCGTATTCGATATGGCGGTAGCCAAACTGATTTTCGACAGGGCTCTTGAAAATAGCGCAGGCCGCATTCTGCCCTTGTAATCCCCTCTTTCCACGTTAAGAAAACATTCAGCCCGCATACAGCTTTGTACGCGGGCAGTTTTTATGATATTATATGTAAGATAAAACAGAAAAGGATTACTTCCGTTTATTATGAAACAGGCAAGAAACTTCCCCGCGGCTACCATAACAAAAAAAGCAGAAAACTCCCTCCGTCTGGGCCACCCATGGGTATATGACGCCGAGGTGCTTAATCTTGAAGGCGAGCCCGAAAACGGCTCTCTTGTAGACGTATTTTCTGAAAAGGGATCTTATCTCGGCACCGGCTTTATAAGCTACAAGAGCAAAATACGTATACGCCTCCTTTCCTCAAACGCAAACGAGACCTTCGGAGATGAGTTTTTTGCCCGCAGGATACAGTACGCCCTCGCATACAGAAGGACCGTAATGGGCCCTACTGACTATCACTGCTGCCGCCTGGTATTCGGCGAGGCGGACGGGCTGCCCGGCCTTACCGTAGACCGCTATGAAAACATCCTCGTCTCTCAGGTTCTCTCCATAGGTATGGAAAGGGTAAAGGATACCGTATACCGCCAGCTCGTAAAGCAGCTCGCACAGGAAGGCGTAAACGTTGCCGGCATATTCGAGCGCAACGACGCAGCTATCCGTGAGCTCGAGGGCCTGGATAGAGGCAAGGGCTGGTACTTGGCTGATTATCTGCCCCAGCCTCCCTCCCCTATCACCGGGATAACCGAAAACGGCATACAGTACGAGGTAGATGTGGAGAACGGGCAAAAGACCGGCTTTTTCCTTGATCAGAAATACAACCGTCAGGCCGTGGCCAAGATAGCCGCAGGCAAAAAGGTGCTGGACTGCTTTACACACACCGGTTCCTTCGCCCTGAATGCAGCATTGGGCGGCGCTGATCGCGTAACCGCCGTGGACGTATCCGATACCGCCATAGAGATGGCAAAGCTTAACGCAAGGCGCAACGGCCTTATTGACAAGATGGATTTCATCGCGGCAGATGTATTTGACCTTCTTCCCGCGCTTTGCAATAAGCACGCGGATTATGACTTCGTCATACTGGATCCCCCCGCGTTCACCAAAAGCCGCAAGGCCATAAAGGGGGCGGAACGCGGCTATAAGGAGATAAACTTCCGCGCAATGAAGCTGCTGCCCCGGGGCGGCTATCTTGCCACCTGCTCCTGCTCGCATTTTATGGATAACGAGCTGTTCATTAAGATGGTGCAGTCCGCAGCGCGGGACGCAGACGTTTCCCTGAAGCTCATAGAAGCCCGGAGGCAGTCTCCGGACCACCCTACGCTTATGAACGTACCCGAAACTGATTATCTTAAATTTTACCTGTTCCAGCTGGTGTGAGCACACTTGCCGCCCCTCGCACATACCTTGACAGTATAAAGCGCGGAAAACGCGCGATATCAGCGAGGTGCAAAAATGAGAATATTACAACGTGGCGACACCGGCAACGACGTGCGTACCGCCCAGACCGCCCTCATCCGTGCGGGGTATGCCCCGGGCAGAGCAGACGGCATATTCGGTTCCAACACAGAGCGCGCGGTGAAACAGTTCCAGCGGGTGCTCGGGCTCAGGCAGGACGGCATAATCGGCCCGCGGACATGGGAATTTTTACAACCCTTCGCCCTTGAGAGCGACCCTGATGTGCTGCGCAGGGGCAGCAGGGGCAATATGGTAAGGATTCTCCAGCAGGCGTTGGAGGCTTCCGGCAACTCCCCAGGTACCATAGACAGTCTTTTCGGCACAAAGACCCAGGCGGCCCTGCGTGCCTTCCAGCGCTCGGCACGGCTGCCGGAAACCGGCGTGGCCAACAGGGATACATGGCTGGCCATAGCCCCCTTCATCAATTACGACAACGTATACCTCAGGCGCGGCGACAGGGGTATGCTGGTGGTAATACTGCAAACCGCCCTGTACAACGCCGGCTTCGATCCCGGCGCCATAGACGGCGTATTTGGCACGCGTACCCACAACGCACTGGTGGCCTTCCAGAGGGCAAAGGGTCTTTCTCCTGACGGCATAGCGGGCAGGCGTACCTGGGCGCAGCTCAAGCCCTACCTTTCCGGCGGCGTTATGACATACGTCATCAGGCCCGGCGATACCCTTTCTTCCATAGCCCGGCGGTTTAACACCACGGTAGAGGAGCTCGTGCGTCTAAACAACATTGCCAATCCGGATCTTATCATCGCCGGCGAAACGCTGCTCATTCCTGCGTAAGGCGCAGCAAAAGAGAAGGCCTATCGGCCTTCTCTTTTATATTGCGCATTATTCGCTTTTACTCTCGTCCTTTTTTCTGTCTATACGGCCATAAATGCGCACCGCATCATATATCCTGTCCGCAAGGCTGTCCGTCAGCTCGCCGCTTAGAAGCCTCCATTCCCAGTTTCCGCCGAGAGTGCTGGGTTTATTCATGCGGCAGCCCGCGCCAAGCTCAAGGTAGTCCTGCATCTGCGCCACGAAAAGCCGCGCAACCGAGCCCATTCCTCCCCTTATCATGCCCCAGTTGAAGCCCTCTTCTTTATTCAGCCCGAGGTACTTTTCACAGTAAGCTATATCCTCCGGGGCAGCCTCCTCGCGCCATAGGGCTATGGGGCTGTTGTCGTGGGTACCCGTATAACAGGTGCAGTTCTCGATGTAGGCGTGAGGCAGATATCCGCTGGAATCGCGGGAATCGAAGGCAAATTCCAGCACCTTCATGCCGGGAAAGCCGGATTCCTTCAAAAGCTTTTCCACATCGGACGTTGCATAGCCCAGATCCTCCGCTATGAACTCAAGGTTGCGAAACCATCCCTTCAGGGCATTGACCAGCGCTATGCCGGGGCCGGTGCGCCATTTGCCGTTTTTCGCGGTGGTCTCGCCATAAGGCACAGCCCAATAGCTTGCAAGGCCCCTGAAGTGGTCTATGCGGATAACGTCATACATCTTGCCCGCGCCGTCTATACGGCGTATCCACCAGCCGAAGCCGTCCGACTGCATTTTATCCCAATCGTACAACGGATTGCCCCAGAGCTGGCCTTCGGCGCTGAAGTCGTCCGGCGGCACCCCGGATACTTCTACCGGCAGGTTCTTCTCGTCCAGCTGGAAGAACTCGGGCTCTGCCCACACGTCAGCGGAATCCATGGCAACGTATATGGGTATGTCGCCTATTATGCCTATACCGAGGTCGTTTATATATGCCTTCAGCTTTGTCCACTGCTCAAAGAACAGGTACTGGATGTAAGTGAAAAGCTCTATATCCTCCCGGAGCAGCTCACGGTATTTCGCCATTGCCGCGGGCTTTCTCAGGCGTATATCCTCATCCTCCCACTCCGTCCATGACTTCATGCCGAAATGGCGCTTGAGCGCCATGAACAGCGCGTAATCCGCCAGCCACCGGCTGTTTCGTTCGATAAAGGCGTTTACCTTTTGCTTATCCCTCTCCCAGCCGCGTTCTTTTGCCCTTGAGAGCACGTCAAAGCGGCTTTCGTATATACGGCCGTAGTCCACATACCGCGGTTCGGTACCCCAGTTTATGCCGGCTATCTCATCTTTTCTGAGCAGACCATCCTCCACGAGCATATCCAGATCGATGAAATAAGGATTGCCCGCGAAGGTGGAAAAGCTCTGATAGGGCGAGTCGCCGTAGCTGGTGGGGCCAATCGGCAGCATCTGCCAGTAGCGCTGCCCCGCCCGGTGGAGAAAATCTGCAAATTCGTATGCCGCCTTGCCCATGGCGCCTATGCCATAGGGTGACGGCAGCGAGAATATTGGCATCAATATGCCGCTGCTGCGTTTCATTATAGCTTGTAGTCCTTTTAGAGATTCAGTTTATTTTATCCCTTTACAGCGCCTGCCGCAACGCCCTTTATTATGTACTTCTGGCAAGTCAGGTAGAACACTATTACAGGCACTATGCTCAGCATTATAAGGGCCATGGTTGCTCCAAGATCCACAGTACCATAGCTGCCCTTGAGGTACTGTATATGTATTGGAATGGTGCGGTATTTATTTATATCCAGCACAAGATACGGCAGGAGGTAATCGTTCCATACCCACATTATCTCCAGCACACCGACGGAAATCATTGTAGGCTTGAGCATGGGGAACACCACCCTGAAGAAAGTACGCAGGGGGCCGCAGCCGTCTATGGCCGCAGCCTCTTCTATTTCCAGCGGCAGCGCCTTTACAAATCCCGTAAACATGAACACCGCCAGGCCCGCGCCAAAGCCGAGATACACTATGGGGATTGTCCAAGGGGTATTCAGCTTCAGCGTATCCGCCGTCTTTGCCAGCGTGAACATCACCATCTGGAAGGGCACAACCATGGAGAATACGCAGAGGTAGTACACTATCCTGCTGAACAGGCTGCCCACCCGTGCGATATACCATGCGGCCATAGAGGTGCATATAAGTATCAGCATCGAGGATACGATGGTAATAAACAGGCTGTACAGGGCGGATTTTACGAAGGGATAGTTGCCAAATGTCATGCCGGTCTTATAGTTGTCCAGCCCTACGAAGGACTTGGCGTTTGGCAGGGCAAAGGTTTCCATATTCACGTATGAATTGGACTTCAGTGAGTTTATGAGCACCAGCATTATGGGCAATACGTAGAATATCGCTATCACCGTAAATGTGAAGGTAAGTATGCGCTTGCTGCGCTGCTCCTGCGAGAGGGTCTCAATGTGCTTGGACATTACTGCTGCACCTCCTTTGAACGGGTGGACTTAAGCTGTATAAGGCCAATCGCCGCCACCAGTATGAAGAACAGTACTGCCTTAGCCTGGCCTACGCCGCGGGAATTGACGTTAGTGCTGTAGAAGGAATTGACTATGTTCAGCGCGAGCATCTCGGTGGTCTTTACCGTCAGCCCGCCCGCCTGCATTATGAAGGGACGCCCCGCTGTTAGCGCGAGGTTCTGGTCAAAGAGCTTAAAGGAGTTAGTCAGCGTCAGGAAGGTACAGATAGTGATCGAGGGCATAACGTTGGGTATGGTGACGCGCCACAGCGTCTGCCACTTTGTGGCGCCGTCTATTTTGGCTGCCTCCAGCATATCCTCCGGCACAGACTGCAAGCCGGCTATGTATATTATCATCATATAGCCTATCTGCTGCCAGCACATGAGGATGATAAGCCCCCAGAAGCCATACTTCGTCTCCAGCAGTATGGAGGTGCCGTAATGGGTAAGTATGCCGTCGAATATCATGCTCCAAATATAGCCCAGCACTATACCGCCTATCAGGTTAGGCATGAAGAACACGGTGCGGAACAAATTGGAGCCCTTTATGCCCTGTGTCAGCACATAAGCTACCGCAAAAGCAAGCACGTTGATTATTATGAGGGAGACCAATGCGAATATGGCCGTATACCAGAAGGCATGCATGAACGACGGGTCCGCAATCGCCTTTGCATAGTTGGTCAGCCCCACCCACGTCCATTTGCTGGTGGTCTTGAATTTACAGAAGGATAAAAACAGTCCCTTACAGAAGGGGTAAAGGAAGCCCACGCAGAACGCTGCGAATGTGGGCAGCAGGAAAAGCCAGAAATAGCGCTGTATCGGCCTGCGGATAAGTATGGAGTTCAGCGCCGCATTATCCCGCTTGCGTTTCCAGAGTCGCATAATCATTTCTCCTCTCTTTAATATAACCTGCTATTTATGTACAGGGACCCTGCCCCGCCGCTTTCCGGGGAAAGGTCTCCGTACATTCCCCGTCCGCAGGAGAACGCTTAAACGGAAATCTTCAAAACAGGGCGAGCGGAAGCCGCTCGCCCCATAGTGTTTTACAGAGTGATGGTTGCTGCTAATTAAGCGGCATGCTCGGCAGCGTACTGAGCGGCCCAGCCGTCTACGAAAGCAGTCTTTACATCGTCCCAGCTGCCGCCTGTAACGTACTTGGACAGAGCATCGACAACGCCTGCGCGCCAATCCTCAACAGCGGGAGTGTAGTTGAATGCCCAGGTCACTACATAGTTGCCATTGGTGATGTAATCGTTTGCCTGCGCAAAGAATACGTTCTCGGGGGTCTTTGCGGACTTGAAGGGGCAGGGACCGAACTCCTCGGCCAGCATGGTGGTGCCCTCCTCAGAGGTTACTACCCACTTCATGAAGTCCAGAGTAGCCTGGATGTTCTCTTCGGAAGCTTCCTTGTTTACGGACCAGCAGTTCTCGGTGCCGCAGCAGAGGCCAGCCTTCTCCTCGCCCTCAACGCCGCAGTAGATGGGGATCATGGCCAGATCCTCGGGCTTGAGACCGGCTTCTACGAGGCCGGCATACTCCCAGGTACCGTTCTGATAGAATACGGCCTTGCCCTCCTTGAACTCACCGCTGGACATATCGCTGGTAGCGGTTATAAGGTCAGCGCCGGTGGTAGCGGTATCGGTGGTGTAGAGATCCCAGATGGCCTTGTAGTTGTCAAGATACTTGCCGGTAATGGTTGCGGGCTGGGCAGTTACGTTGTCATCACGGAACTCGTAGAACAGAGGCATATTGGCGAGGTGGCCGGAGAACCTCCAGGAGGAGGAGCCGTCAAGACCGGCGGAGCTGAAGGCGTCGAAGCCCAGCTCGGCGGCACGGGCATGTATATCATCGGCGACAGCCTTAAGGGTCTCAAAGTTGGTGATCTCATCGATGGAGTGGCCGGCCTTCTCCAGCAGAGCCTTGTTTACGATGATGCCGAACGCCTCATAGCAGTAACCGGCAGCAAGCACTTCGCCGTTCTCGCCAAAGAGGTTGAAGTCATCGGTGGTCATTTCCTTGTAGAAATCGGTATCCTTCAGATCGAGGCAGTATTCGCCCCAGGTATTCAGAGCGCCCTGGTTGCCGCACTGGAACAGTGTGGGAGCCTCGCTCTTGTCCATCTCGGAGGTTAGAGTGGTCTGATAATCGCCGGAGGCGGCGGTAACGACCTTTACGGGTACTCCGGTGAGCTCGGTATACTTCTTAGCCAGCTCCTGCCAAGCGGCGTCGGCCTCGGGCTTGAAGTTGAGGTAATAGACGGAACCGGAGGCAGCGGGCTGCTCGGAGGTCTCCTCCGCGGGCGCCGCAGTGCCTTCCTCGGCGGGCTTAGTCTCTTCCGCGGCGGGTGCGGAGCAGGCTGCCATCGCGAATACCATGGCGACGGTCAGCAGCAATGCCAAGAACTTCTTCATTTTTGTTATCCTCTCTTTTTTATATCATTTTCGCGCGGCAAAAACCGCACAAATTTAATTCATATCCTTTACCGAAGCGCCCCGGCGGAGCTTTGTCTCCAGCGTCAAATGTCTGTTTTCTCCCCGGCCCTCTATCATGTCGAGAAGTATTTCCACGCTTTTCTTTCCCATCTCACGCATTGGCTGGCATAGGGTGGTAAGCGTAGGCTGTATATAGTCGGATACCGTCAGGCCGTCGATAGCTATTACCGAGCAGTCCTCGGGCACCCGTTTGCCCCCCTCCCGGAGGGCCTTCATGGCGCCTATGGCCATGTCGTCCGCTATGGCGAATACCGCAGTAAAGTCGGAGTTTCTATTAAGCTGCTCCTTCATTGCAGCGTAGGCGTCTTTTATGTTAAAGCTGCCCGCCGAAACCACAAGGCTTTCATCAAAGGGCAGGCCGTGCTCCTCAAGCGCCCTCCTGTAGCCGCGATAGCGGAGCTGGCTTATGGACCAGTCGTCAGGCGTGGATATCAGCGCCGCAATGCGCCTGTGCCCATTCCTGTAAAGCTCGTTTACAGCCTTGTATGCTTCATCCTCGTCCGCTATAGACACTGAAGAATACTCGTCGTCGTCAAGGTCGCCGTAGCGGTTAGTGTATGAGCAGCACACGAAGGGTACGTTGAGGAGCTTTATCCGCTCCTTTGTGTAGTCGTGGCAGCCGCCCAGGAACACTATGCCCCGAAGGCGCTTTTCTCTCTCCATCTCTGCGCCACACTTAACCTCGTCGTCACAGGAGGCTATGTGGCGCATCACCATGGTATAGCCCGCCGCGTCTATACTTTTTTCTATGGAACGGATAATGTCTGTATAAAAGGAGTTGGATACGCCGCGCACCACAAGACCTATGGCATCGGACCTGATCTTCACCAGATCCCTTGCGCTGTTGTTGGGAATGTAATTTGAGCTTTGTATTACGGCATTTACCCGGCTTCTGCAAACCTCGCTTACATCCGGTCTGTTGTTCAGTACGCGGGAAACGGTGCTTACACTTACGCCGCTGAGTTTTGCGATATCTTTTATAGTCATTTTAAGCGCCGCCTGTTTTGAGGTTTGCTGAAACGGTTGCTGAAAACCTTACCGGTAACGTTACCGGAGCTTTACGATATGTATTATATATACTATTCTGTTCAAAGTCAATGCTAATTCCTCAAAAAAATATCAAACTAAAAGGGCGGCCCGATGTCCGCCCTAATGCTGTCGAAAAAGTTGCTAACCGCCACCTTGGCGAGACCCCGAGCAGGGGTTAACCCTGCCCGAACACCTTTTCTATGCCGTACATTCCGGAAAGCACCGCCCAGTTGGGCCGATACAGTGTATTTATGTTCCAATAGCTCACGCCGCCAAGGCCATACTCACTCACCAGCTTCATCTTAGCTTCTATGCTGCGCGGATCCTCAAACCAGGCGATATGTTCCGTTCCGGCGCTGTCGTAATACCTGAAGAAGGGCGATTGTGCCGTATCGTCAAAGCGTATATCGGCGTATTGGCTATATGCGGTTTGCGGTATCTCAGACAGGGACAGCGGCCGCGCGGCAGTCCCCTTTTTGTAGGGTAGTGTCCAGCTATAGCCGTAGTTTGCCATGCCCATCAGTATCTTTTCCGGAGGCATCTCCATGACTGCATAGTCCAGCACCTGCCGTACCTTGTCTATAGGCGCCACCGCCATGGGCTCCCCGTAGGTATAGCCCCACTCGTACGTCATAATTATTACCTTATCCGCGATGCTTCCAACAGCCCCATAGTCGTGGGCGGTATAAAGCAGCCCGGACTGCTCCTGGCTTATCTTGGGCGCAAGGGCAACCGAAAAGCTGTAGCCTACTCTGCGCAGCGCCGCCGCAAAGTCCAACAAAAACTGCGTATAAAGAGTCCTGTCCTCCTCCCTTACATACTCGAAATCTATATTCAGGCCGAAGTAATTGCTGCGATCCAGATATTCCATCACATTCTGTATAAGCTTTGTTTTAACCTCCTCGTCGGCTATCACCGCATGGGCTATGTCCCCGCTGAAGCCGCCGCTCTCACGCTGGTTAGTGAGGGTAAGCACGGGCGCGACGCCGTTCACGTAGCATTTGCGTATAAGCGCCGTATCGTTAAGCTCCGTAATGGTGCCGTCAATGCGGGTCTTCGCGGAAAACACCGAGAGATAGGTGAGATACTGCAGGGCGCCCAGCAGCGCTATATCCGATATTCCGGGGAAGGCGTATCCGTTAACCACAATGCTGCGTTCCCGTATGCTTTGCCCGGGTATCACGAGGGCAAGGCCTACAGGCAGCTTATACGGGTCGCTGAGCTGGTTCGCGGCCACCAGCGCAGAAATCGTCACGCCGTTTTTCTGGGCGATGTCAAACAACGTATCTCCCGGCTTTACGGTATAGATGTACATAATAAAAAAGCCTCCTTGTACAGGTCGTATTTGTATAAACCTATGCGGAAGGCTTTTAGTTGATTACCCGTATATATTTATCTCACGGTAAGGCCAAAGCAGCAGTTGCCGCCGAGAAAGGCGCCGTTCTCATCCACCATGCCGAAGGACTCCAGCTCCGGCATTCTTGCCAGGCGGTTGTTTTCGATAAAGGGCCTATCCTTGCAGAGCAGCGCACAAAAATCCTCATTGGCAAGTATGCGCCTGTAAACATTGCGCATAAAGCTCAGGCTGCCGCCCATTATCACTATCACATACACGTCCTCCACCCAGCCGCCGTAAAGGCCCAAGCCTGAAATATTGTAGCGTGTAAGGCCGGAAAGCAGCTTTTCCATGCAGCCCTTTGGGCCAATATCCATGTTTTCTTTTGGTATGCGCATTCCCAGCGCAAAATGGTCTATGAACATGCGGCGTTTACGTCCTCGCTGTAAATTCTTCTTTGTATTATTACACAATCCCTGGTTTTTATCAAGCGGCGGGCCAAATCGCACAAAAATATGGTATAATTACTTGACTCAACCCGATTGTATTCGAAAGGAACCGTTTTAATATGGCAGATATTACCGCTCTCGGCGAGCTTTTGGTGGACTTTACTCAGGCTGGTTTTTCCCCGGCGGGCTACCCGCTCTTTGAGCAAAACCCCGGCGGCGCACCGGCCAACCTCCTTGCGGCAGCGGCAAAGCAGGAGCTTTCCACCGCCTTTATAGGCAAGGTGGGCGACGATATGCACGGCCGCTTTCTGAAGGCCGCAGCAGAGCGGGCGGGGATCAATACGGAGGGCCTCGTCATGGACCCGGCCGCGGCCACAAGCCTTGCCTTCGTCGCGCTGAGCGACAGCGGCGAGAGGGAGTTCTCCTTCATACGCGATCCCGGGGCGGACACGCTGCTCAGGCCAAACGAATTGAATCAGCAGCTCCTGCGCAATACAAAAGTATTCCACGTAGGCTCTGTCTCCCTTACGGCAGAGCCCAGCCGCTCGTCAACCTGGCAGGCCCTCATCACTGCCAAGTCCACAGGAGCAGCGGTGAGCTACGATCCCAACTACCGCGCCTCCCTCTGGGCCGACGACGCTGCCGCCTGCGACCAGATACGCTCCATACTGCCCATAGTGGACATAATCAAGCTTTCCCAGGAGGAAATGCCTTTCGCCGCAGGCATAGACGACGTGGATACCGCCATAAAGGTACTGCGTAAGGAAGGCGTAGCGCTCATAGTCATAACCCTGGGAGAGGGGGGAGCTGTAGTGGCTACCGGCGACCAACAGCGCTCGGTACCCGCCTTCCCATGCGATGCGGTGGACACCACCGGCGCAGGCGATGCGTTCTTCGGCGGTTTCTTGAGCGAATTTGTAAAGAGCGGCAAGAGCGTATACGATGTAAGCATAGACGATATGGTACGTTTCGCCCGTGTGGGCTGCGCCACAGCCAGCCTCTGCATAGGCAGGCGCGGCGGAATACCTGCAATGCCCACTATGGAAGAAATAACAGAGCTTTTAAACGGATAAGGAGGTTACACATGCCGCTTACTATAGAACATCATGCCGTAATGTTCGCGCTGCTGGCAAAGCACGCCATAGAGATTTCAGGTGAAAAGGGAAAAGAAGCCATACTCGCCGGAATGACCCGTTACGGCAACGAGCGTGGCCGGCGCATGGCGCTGAACGCCCTTGAGCGGGGCGATAAGCTCACCGTACTCAACAGCCAGGCCTACGGCGAATGGAAGCCTGACTTTCCGGGCCAGATGGAATTCGGCGTAACCTGCGGCATGCCTGTCCTCCATACCTACATAGCCAAGTGCGCCTGGTGCGACGCATGGGCAAAGCACGGCCTCACGGAATACGGCAAGTACTACTGCTGCAACATAGACAACGCCTGGTTCCAAGGCTTCAATCCGGAATTCACCTGCACCCAGCTGAACCCGCCCATGAGCTGGGGCGGCGACTGCTGCCGGTTCAGTTGGGGCGAGGGGCTGACCCACAAGCAGATAAAGGCACTGAACAAAAAGAAAAAGTCCCTGGGCAATGCCTGCATAAAGGACTTTACCTTTCACACCGCCCACATACTGCATACTGTAGGAGACGTGCTTATGGAAGAGCTTGACAACGACGGCGCTATGGCTGTTAGCCTTGCCAAGTCCGACTATTCGGATATGTTTGGGAAAGATGCCCTTGACTGCCTTGACGGCATATTCTAAAACAGCTCCCTTAATATTAAATCAGTCTGCCCCGGGTTGCTGCCCGGGGCTATTCTTTTTACCTTGGGGTGGTTTCTGTATTTGTATTGCACCATATCCCGCAGTATGGTGTTGTGGGTATAGCCGTGTATTACGCGTATGCGGTAGACCGAAGCGTTTGCCCTGCGCAGCGCCGCGTCTATGGCTATCTGCGCCTGCGTCTGGTTCATGCCGTGTACGTCCACCTCAACTATGCCCGTCATTTATCATTGCCGCTCCCTGAAATTTGCAAAGAAGGCTTTGGTTCGCTCGCTCCTGGGGTTGTTGAACACCTCGTCCGCCGTGCCCATCTCCTCGATTACGCCCTCTGACATAAATAATACCTTATCCGCCACGTTCTTTGCAAACTCCATTTCGTGAGTTACGACTATCATTGTACTGTCGGCGCCCTTCAGGCTCCTTATTACCTTCAGTACCTCGCCGGTAAGCTCGGGATCCAGCGCCGATGTGGGCTCGTCAAAGCAAAGTATATCCGGGTTCATGGCTAAGGCGCGGGCTATGGCTACCCGCTGCTGCTGTCCGCCGGAAAGCTGATGAGGGTAGGAATCCATCCTGCCGCTCAGTCCTACCCTTGCAAGGAGTTCCCGGGCTTTTTTGTCTATATCGGCCTTGGCCTCCTTCATGCTGCCGCGATCGGGGTTTTCCGAGAGCATTAGCTCCGGAGCAAGCTTTACGTTCTGCAGCGCGGTATACTGGGGAAACAGGTTGAAGGACTGGAATACCAATCCAAAGTGCAGCCTCTTTTTTCGTATCTCCTCCTCGCTTGGGACGGCGTAGGCATTAGAGTCGAACAGCGTTTCTCCGTTTACGGTTATCTGCCCCTCGTCAGGGCTTTCAAGGAAGTTCAGACACCTTAAAAGCGTAGTCTTGCCCGAACCTGAGGAGCCGATTATGGCCAGCACCTCGCCCTTTTCGAGAGAGAAGTCGAGTCCCTTCAATACTTCGGTATCGCCAAAGTTTTTCTTTATGTTTTTTACTTCCAGCATCGGCATAAGCTTACACCCTGAAATAGTCCAGTTTCTTTTCTACGCGGCCAAGGATCACTGTCAGCGCTCCGCAGAATAACAGATAGAACAGCCCCGAGTAGAACAGCGGCCATATGAGGCCTTTTACCGATATGTACTCCTGCGCTATCATTATTATCTCCTTGCATGCGATAACGCGGGCAAGGGAGGTATCCTTTACCAGTGTCATCATCTCGTTTCCCAGAGGAGGAACTATACGCTTTACCACCTGAAGCAGTATGACGTTGAAGAACACCTGCTTCCTGGTCATGCCCAGCACCTGCCCCGCCTCGTACTGACCTCTGGGTATGCTCTCTATGCCTCCCCGGTAAATCTCCGAGAAATAGGCGGCGTAATTGATAGAAAAGGCTATGAGCACCGCGGAAAGCCGGGAGACCGAATTGCCCTCCCATAGCAGGCCGGGGCCATAGTAAACTATCATAAGCTGAAGCATCAGGGGGGTGCCCCGCATTATCCACACAAAGCCTCGGGTAAGCCATGCTATAGGCTTGAACCTGCTCATGGAGCCGAAGGCAATGACTAAGCCCAGCGGCAGCGCCGCGAGCAGGGTCACTATAAATATTATGCAGGAGGTGCCGAAGCCCTCCAGGAGCTTCTGGGTAACGGTAAGCAGCATACTGTCAAAAATCCTTTATTATCGCAATGTTGGGCAGGGGGTTTCCCTGCCCTTGTTAAGTTGCTCTTATTGTGCTTTATCAGTCAGCCATCAGCGCAAGGCCATACTTGTCGGCAATAGCCTTGAGGGAGCCGTCGGCGATCATCTCGTCCATAGCCTTGTTTACGCTTTCCACAAGGTTGGAGCCCTTGCGGAAGCCTATGCCGTACTCCTCATATGCAAGCTCGATGCCGTCTACTATCTGAAGGTCGGAATAATCCGTACCCTCTCCCACCATAGCCTTTGCCATCACATAGTCCACTACCGCCGCGTCCGCAGTGCCGGCCTTGACTTCAAGAAGCGCGTCAGCCATCTTGGATACGCCCACGTAATTGCATTCCTTAAGTTCTTCACAATCTGCTACGGCGCTCTCGCCGGAGGAGCCGGCCTCGGCAACTATGTTCGCCTTGGCAAGGGAAGCGAGGTCGGTGTACTTGCCGGAGTTCTCGGCCTTTATAACAGCCACCTGCATGTTTTTGCAGTATGCATTGCTGAAATCTATGCTCTCCTTCAGGTCCTCGCGGATAGTAAAGCCGTTCCAGATACAGTCTATATTTTTGGCCTTAAGCTCCACTTCCTTGGTGTTCCAGTCGATAACGGTAAACTCAGGAGCAACGCCCAGCTTTTCGCAAACGGCCTCGGCAAACTCGGTGTCAAAGCCTATGAGCTTGCCGCTGTCGTCATAATAATTCATGGGAGCATACTCGGTGATGCCTATCACCAGCGTACCCTTGTCCTTTACATAGCTCAGGTCGTCATTGGCCGCTTCCTTCTTTGCACAGCCCGCAAAAAGGCAGGTAACCATCAGCATTGCCATAACAAGTGCAGCGATCTTCTTCATAGTTTTTCTCTCCTTTGTATATCAAAAATATTTTTTACGTCCTCTTGCTTTAGTACTATATCACTTTAGTGTGATAAAGTAAAGCATTATTTTTTATTTCCCCCTTATTTTTTTCGCAGGCATGGAAAAAACGCCGCAAGTGATATATAATCACTGTGTTTAAAGCTATGGAGGGAGAAGCTATGGAGCAGCGCAAAAAGAACAATCTAAGTGACCTCCTGATGATACACGGCGCCGTGCTGCTGTTCGGGCTGGCCGGCGTAATAAGCAAGGGCATAACCACCGGCTCCATGATGATAACCTTCGGGCGGGTGTTTTTCTCGTCGATAACGCTTTACATTCTGTGCATGGCCACAAGGACCTCCATAAAGCTCAAAAGTAAGTCCGACTTTATGTGGCTGGTCATAACCGGAGCGGTGCTTGCACTGCACTGGTTCAGTTTTATCGAGTCCGTTCGGGTAGCGAGCGTGGCGGTGGGCACCATAACCTTTTCGACCTTCCCTCTGTTCGTTACTTTTATAGAGCCCGTAATGTTCAGGGAAAAGCTAAGGCTGAAAAGCGTCATATGCGCGATCGTCATGCTGATAGGCGTATTCGTGCTGGTTCCCCTGGATGACCTTGCCGGCTTCTCCGTGGCGGGGCTTGCGTGGGGTATGCTGTCGGCGCTGACATACGCCCTGCTTTCCCTCATGAACCGCCGCTTCTCAGCCGTCTATCCCGGCAGCGTGGTGTGCTTTTATGAGCAGAGCGCGGCGGCAGTTGTGCTGCTGCCCTTTGTAGCCGTCATGCGTCCTGCCGTCACCGGAATTGATATAGCGCTGATCGCCGTCCTGGGAGTGTTCTGTACCGCATTCGCTCACTCCCTCTTCGTAAGCAGCCTGCGCCGGGTAAGGGTGCAGACCGCAGGCATCATTGCCGGTATGGAGTCGGTGTACGGCATAATACTGGCGGCGCTGGTACTGAAGATGCCGCCCACCGCGAGGGAGCTCATAGGCGGCGCGATAGTGCTGGGCGTTTCGCTGTATACCACCATTTCAGAAAACAGGGAGGCGTAGCACCTCCCTTTTTTATCAAATCTTTAAATTTTTTTGAATACACTGCCGAAACCCGTGCCAAAGCCCTGTATATGTGTTAGTATTTGGATATATACTGACGCGGAGGAAGGCGGTACGCTTTATGCGCAGCCGAAATACATTACAAGCAGTGCTGGAAGGCACTCTCATAGGCGCAGCGGGGTTAATACCCGGGGCCAGCGGTGGTATAATGGCCGTTGCTTTCGGCGTATATCAGGAGGCTCTGGACGCCATAATCGGCCTGTTTTCCAATTTTAAAAAGAGCTTCAGCTTCCTGTGGCCTTACGGCTTGGGTGTTGCCATAGGCGTATTCGGCTGTGCCTTTGCGCTGGAGTGGCTGCTGAAAAACTGGAACATGCCCTTCATGTATATGCTCATAGGCATGGTGCTGGGCGGCATTCCTTCTATCATAAAAGAAGCCGGCAAGCCCTTCTCCTTAAAATACGCCGTATGCTCGCTGCTGGGCGCCGTGCTTGTGGCGGCAATAGCCATGCTGGACGATAAACTCACCGGCAGCAATCCCTGGGAGTATACCTACCTTACGGCGGCCCTGGCCGGCGGAATAATCGCCATAGGCATAGTAATCCCCGGCATCAGCACCTCCTTCATACTGATGTTCATGGGATTATACGAGCCGCTGCTCTCCTCCCTAACGAGGCTTGAACTACCCTATCTCATATGCGCGGGATGCAGCGCGCTCATAGTCGGCGCGCTGTTGGTGGTATTTGTACGCAATATGTTCCGCAGGCACCCCGCCGGTGCGAACTACTGTGTGCTGGGCTTCCTCATAGGCACCACGGCGCTTATCTTTCCCGGATTCGCACCGTTTTTCACGGAGCTGCTGTATCTCATGCTGGCCGCAATAGGTTTCTTCCTTACTACCATGATGAACAGGCGGACCACTTGACGGTTCCGCTCAACATAAATACTTTGATCGGAGGATGATTTTACTGCAATGAAAAGACGCTTGCTCTCACTTGCTCTATGCCTTGTAACGCTCCTTTCCCTGACGCCCTCTGTGGCCCACGCTGAGGTCCTGTCCGGCTTTACCAGCAAGGTGGATTACGATAATACCGATCCCAACAGGTACAGCATAGAGATAGACCTCGTAAATCAGGTCATAACCGTATACGACCAGAGCGGCAACGCAGTGCTGCAAAGCCTCTGCACCACAGGCAGCGAGAAAACCCCTACCGGCAGCGGCAGGTTCCGGCTGGGCGACCTCAAGGAGCGCTTTGGCTACTTCGTGGCCTACGGCGAATACGCCCAATACTGGACTCAGGTAGTACGGGGAGTATACATTCATTCCGTAATGTACAAGTCCAAAAAGCTTTCCTCCATGTCCAAATCAGCCTACAATAACCTCGGCAAGAACGTTTCCCACGGCTGCGTCAGGGTGCTGCCCCACGTCGCCCAGTGGATATACTACAACTGCCCACCGGGAACCCTCTGCAACATAGTAAAGAACAAGGCGGCAAACCCCTACCTTGTAAGCCGGCTCAAGAGCACCATACCCGATTACAGCAGCTACCAGCAGCCTTCCGATTCTCACGCCACCCCTTCCGAGGTGCCCGCTACCGTTAAGCTGAACGATGTTCCCGTCCGTTCCGGCTTCTCCAACAGCAAGGATAAGACTGTAGCCAAGCTCAACTATGGAGACCATGTAGAGCTTTTACAGATAGGCGCCGAATGGTGTAAAGTACGCACCCCCGCAGGCAAGCTGGGCTATGTCAAGACCATGTATCTCACCTGCGACCCTGACAACGTGCGCACCACCCAGGCCTACACCGCCACAGGCAAGACCTATGTCTACTCCAGCGCCAGCCGCTCCTCCAGTACCCTTACCACCATACCCAAGGGTAAAACGGTAAACGTCACCGAGCAGGCCGGCAGCGGCTGGCTGTACGGAAGCTATAACGGCGTATCCGGCTATATGCGCACAAAATACGTAAAGCTCACCGATACGCTTCTCTACCCCAACCCGGACGGCAGCTATCCCGACGGGACCTCCGTCGCCGCCGCGCCTCAATCCCAGACACAGACTCAGACCGGTACGGGATCAGCATCCGCTCCCTCCTCCGGTGCGCGTGTAAAAAGTGGCATCATTGCCAATTTCCGCTCCGGTCCCGGCTCCGAGTACGGCGTTATAGCCGAGCTGGAACCCGGTACCCCTGTAAAGATCATCTCCGTAGCCGGCAACTGGTACTTCTGCGAGGTAAACGGCCTTCAGGGCTACCTGCATCCAAGCTGCGTAGTGGGCTTCTAAAGCCGCTTCCTTTTCACCCCGGTGTTTTTCACCGGGGTTTTATTGTTTTTTGGGGCAGTTTTTTCCAGCGCACAAATTTTAAACCTAAAGTTTCGTATTACTTTACAAAAGCCATTGACTTTTATGTCGAAAGGTGTTTTAATTGTACTCGGCTGTTTAGAATACCTAAACTTCAGGTTTATTTACGCCGCGCGCAGACAAGGAGGCGCATCAAATGGTAAACATCGGCGAAAAAATCAGGCGATACCGACAAAAGCTTGGCCTCACACAGGAGGAGCTGGCCGCCCGTACAGAGCTTTCCAAAGGCTTTATATCCCAGCTTGAGCGGGATCTGACTTCACCCTCCATAGCCACCCTTACCGACATACTTGAAGCGCTGGGCACAAACCTCTCGGAATTTTTTACCGAGGCCAGAACTGAAAAGATAGTCTTCACCTCAGAGGACATGTTTGAAAAAGAAGAGACCGAGGCAGGCTACGTAGTACGTTGGCTGGTACCGAACGCCCAGAAGAACTGCCTTGAGCCTATTATGATAACCCTTGAGCCCGGCGGCTCTACCTATGAGGAAAACCCCCACGAAGGCGAAGAATTCGGATTCGTCCTACATGGAAACGTAGTACTCCACATTGGCGAAGAAAAGTACCGGGTGCGCAAGGGCGACAGTTTCTGCTTCAAACCTGCCAGCGTACACTGGATACAGAATACCGGCAAGACCGGGGCTCGGCTTATATGGGTAGCCACCCCTCCTTCCTTCTAAATAATTTATCGAGGTAACTGCAAATGAGCAAGCATCTGATAGACCTAAAAAACATAACCAAGACCTACGATGATACCGATGTATTAAAGGATATAAACCTCTACATACGCGACGGCGAGTTTCTTACCCTGCTCGGCCCCTCCGGCTGCGGCAAAACTACCATGCTGCGCCTTATAGCGGGCTTTACCCTGCCCGACAACGGCCAGATACTGGTAGACGGCAAGGACATAAGCGGCGTCCCGCCCTACCGCCGTCAGGTAAATACAGTCTTTCAGAAGTACGCCCTGTTCCCCCATCTCAACGTATTCGACAATATAGCCTTCGGCCTTAAGATACAGAAGCTGCCCAAGGACGAAATAGAGTCCCGCGTAAACGAGATGATGGAGCTCGTGAACCTGGCGGGCTACGGCAGCAGGTACATCGACCAGCTCTCAGGCGGCCAGCAGCAGCGGGTGGCAATCGCGCGTGCGTTGGTAAACCGCCCCCGTGTGCTGCTCCTCGACGAGCCTTTGGGCGCGCTGGATCTCAAGCTCCGCAAGGGCATGCAGATAGAGCTCAAGCGCATGCAGCAGAAGCTGGGCATAACCTTTATCTACGTCACCCATGATCAGGAGGAAGCCCTGACCATGAGCGACACCATAGTCGTCATGAACGAAGGCGTCATACAGCAGATAGGTACCCCCGCCGACATATACAACGAGCCCAAAAACGTATTTGTGGCAAAGTTCATAGGTGAGAGCAACATAATCCCCGGCGTCATGCTGGAGGATTACAGGGTGCGCTTCCACGATATAGACTTTGAGTGCGTTGACGCAGGCTTTGGCTGCAATACCCCGGTGGACGTTGTAGTCCGCCCCGAGGATATAGACATAATGCCCCTCGGCAAGACTGCGTTAAAGGGCACCATAAAGAGCGTTCTGTTCATGGGCGTACACTACGAGTTCCGGATAGAGACGGGCAGCTTCACATGGACTGTACACTCCACCGACTACGTTGCGCCGGATACTGAAATAAGCCTCGAGATAGTTCCCGACGCCATACACATAATGCATAAGAGTCTCAAGCACGACGAGCAGGAGCTGCTCACCGAGGACGAGATAGCAGATGCCGCAGCAGCCGCAGAGGAGGAATAACGCCATGAAGCTCAAGCGTCAGGTATTCTCCTATCCGTACATAGTATGGATGCTTATATTCATACTCGTGCCGATGCTCCTCATCGTGCTCTTCGCCTTCAGGTCTGACGAAGGCCTGACACTCGGCAATATCACCTCCGTGCTTTCAAATGAGATATACATGGAGGTGCTTGGTCGCTCCATATGGATAGCTCTCAAGGCCACGGCCATATGTCTCATACTGGGCTACCCCATAGCCTACATACTTTCCACAATGAACAAGCGCAAGGCGGCGATACTCTACGTGCTTTTCATAGTACCCATGTGGATGAACTTCCTGCTCAGGACATATGCCTGGCAGGTACTCCTTGACAGCAACGGCGTTTTAAACACATTGCTGGAGCTTCTGGGTCTGCCCTCCCAGCAGATACTCTACACAGAGGGCGCCGTGATGCTTGGCACCGTGTATAACTTCCTTCCCTTCATGGTGCTGCCCATATACTCCGTGCTGGTAAAGCTGGACCGCTCACTGGTGGAAGCCGCGGCCGACCTTGGCGCAAACCCCATCACCTGCTTTATCAAGGTGGTGCTGCCGCAATCGGTACCCGGCATAATATCCGGCATAACCATGGTATTCATTCCCGCCATAACCACCTTCGCAATATCCCGCCTGCTGGGCGGCGGCAAATTCCTGCTCTACGGCGATCTCATAGAGAACCAGTTTATAACTCTGGGCCAGTCCGCATGGCCCGTAGGCAGCGCGCTCAGCTTTATTCTGCTTATTCTGGTACTTCTCTCCATGGCGGTCATGCGCCGTGCGGAGCGTGATTCCGGCGATGAAGGAGGTATGCTCTGGTGAAAAAGCTCAGAAACTTTTTTCGCGGCACTTACCTTGGGCTAATGCTGATATTCCTGTACGCTCCCATCCTTGTGCTGATGGTGTTTTCCTTCAACGGCAGCAAGTCCATGGCGCGATGGGCCGGCTTCTCCTTCAAATGGTACGAGGCGCTGATGCACGACTCCACCATTATGAACGCCCTCATCGTTACTCTCTCTGTCGCCGTGATATCCGCTCTTGTGGCCACCTTCATAGGCACCTTCGCCGCAATAGGCATACATTCCATGAAGAAGCGGCCGAGGGCTGTGGTGGAGAATATATCACGCCTTCCAATGGTCAACCCGGACCTGGTCACAGGTATCAGCTTCATGATGCTCTTTGCGGCAATGGGCATAAAGGGCAGCTATACGAGGATGCTCATAGCCCACATCACCTTCAATATCCCTTATGTGATATTCTCCGTGATGCCCAAGCTGCGCCAAAGCTCCAACCTGCTCTACGAAGCGGCCATGGACCTTGGCTGCACCCCCATAATGGCCATACTCAAGGTAGTTATACCCGACATAATGCCCGGCATAGTATCAGGCTTCGTTCTGGCCTTCACCCTGAGCCTTGATGACTTCGTGGTGAGTTGGTTCGCAACAGACGGCATACAGAATCTTTCCATCTACATCTACGGCATTGCCCGTCGCGGCATAAGCCCCAAGATAAACGCCCTCTGTACCATAATGTTCGTAGTCGTCGTAGCCCTTCTGGTATTCATAAACCTCAAGAGCATAAACGAGGAGCGGGCCGCGGAGACCCAGCGCAAAAAGCTCAGTATCACGCGGTAATAATACCAACAACAGATTTTAAATAAAGGAGATAATACAGTAAATGAAAAAGATAGCCTTTCTGCTGATGATCGTCATGGCTATAAGCCTCTTCGCCGGCTGCGCAAAGAGCGCGGATACCGTAACGCTGAACGTCCTCAACTGGGGCGATTATATCGACGAAGAACTCATCACCCGCTTTGAAGATGAGACCGGCATAAAGATCAACTATACTACCCTTGCCAACAATGAGGAGATGCTTGTAAAGCTCCAGCAGGAAGACTGCATTTACGACCTTTGCTTCCCCTCCGACTATATAATCGAAAAGCTTATCGGCATGGACCTGCTCCACGAGATAAACAAGGACAACATACCCAACCTAAAGAACATCGATCCCCGCTTCATGGATCTCGACTTCGATCCCGACAACAAGTACAGCATTCCATACATGTGGGGTACCGTAGGCATACTCTACAACACCACCATGGTTGACGATCCCGTTAACAGCTGGGATATACTCTGGAACGAGAAATACTCCGGCCAGATACTGATGTACAACAGCATACGCGATACCATAGGCATCACCCTCATGAAGCTGGGTTACTCCATAAACACCCGAAATGAGGCTGACATCGCGGCTGCCGAGGAGGCGCTCATCGAACAAAAGCCTCTGGTTCAGGCATACCTTGGGGATGAGATCAAGGATCGCATGATAGGCGGCGGCGCAGCGCTGGCGGTAGTTTACAGCGGAGACGCCATGTGGTGCATGGACGCCGAGGACGGCAACCCCGATCTGGCTTACGCCTGCCCCGACAGCGGCACCAACCTCTGGTTCGATAATATCATAATCCCTAAGTCCAGCAAGCACGCCGCTGAGGCCGAGCGATTCATCGACTTCCTCTGTGAGCCCGATGTAGCCGCACAGAACGCCGAATACATCGGCTACTCTACCCCCAACAGCGCCGCCCTTGAGCTCATGGGCCCCGACTATATCGACAATCCCACCTACAATCCCGACCCCGCCTATCTGGAAAAGTGCGATATCTTCCACGATCTGGGCGATTTCATAAACGTCTACAACGACGCATGGATGAGGATAATCTCCAAGTAAGCGGCAGCAATAAAGCCCCCCTCCGCATCATTCGGAGGGGAGCTTTTTTCTTGATCGTTTTTTTACCTGACAGCCGCCGCCCTGTAAAATTCCATGAGCGACGCGGAGAGCAGAACGCCGCCTGCTATGTCGGTCATCCAATGCACGCCGGATACCAGGCGTCCCGCTATCGTTACAGCCATTACCGCCGTACAGAGCATCACAGTCGTTTTGCGCAGCGCTTCGGATTTTATGCGCCTTTTGAACTGCCATATGGCGGAGGACATTATGCAGCAGGTAAGCATGGTATGGGAGGATGGGAACGAAGGCTCGAGGCCCGCGCCCATGTCTACTGGACGATAGTTTACGACTGCCTTTTCAAACAGCACATACGCTATTCCCATGGCTATGTACAGTCCCGCCAGGGCATATATATCCCGATCCACCCTTTTCAGGCTCCTGCGCTTTATCAGCTGCCAAAGGCCAAACAGACCAAAGCCGCACGCCACAGCTATGGCTGCCATGCCCAGCGCCCCGGTTATGTCGTACCATGTCATATTCACGCCAGTCAGCCGGTGAAACGCGCCGTTAAGCGTTGCGAAGCCCACCTCCGACCCCTGCGGGCCTATTGGCTGCACGTCTATTATCTTAAGCGCTGCTATCAGCAGCAGGAACAGCACCATAAGCACTGTGCCGCTTATCAGCTTTGCCCTTTTGATCTTCTTGCTTCTATTGCTCATATCTATGGACTCCCGTGGTTTATTCTGGTACTTCGATACTTAATTTATTATGTTATATTCGCTACGGCTTGCATATGTCTTCGCCCGCCTCCAGCCGCGCGGCTATGTCATCGAGATTCAACTCCCTGTACATGCTTATCTCGCTATAGTTTCGCCACGGGGTCATGTCCGGCCTTATGGAGCTCATGTTCGCCAGTTTGAGGCAGCTTAGGCCGCTCTGCCCCTCTTGGTTGCACAGTACGCAGCAGCCCTTCTTTAGCCATAACAGCGCATACGGGCTTATCCGCAGCCGCCGCGCCAGCCCGTCCATGTGGTCTTTATCCGAATACGTAACCTGCCGCCGCTGTTCTATGGCTACGCTAAGCCGGTCTATATTCTCTATCATTTGATCGTCCGGGCATTTCATTGCGCCGTCCTCCGGCAGAGTCAGCGCAGCCAGCTGCATTCCGACTATGCCTTTAAGCTTTTCCAGCAATGCCGCCGTCCGCTTATCTGATAAGAAATTTGCCGAGCGCAGAGCCCAGATGAGGCATTTAAGCTCATCCCTTGAAAGCTCTCCTCTGGCGAGATAGTACCCCGTACCGGTGTGTTTTATGTCGGCGCCATACTGTATGAGCGCGTCTATGTCCCGGTAAATGCCCTTGCGTTCAGCCGTAATGCCCCGCCTTTGCAGCTCCTCCAGCAGCTCAGGCACAGTCATCCTGTGCCGCTCGTCCGTCATTTCCCGGAAAATATCCAACAAATAAAGTGGTTTGAGCTTTGTATTCGCCATATCATACCCCTTACGCCAGCCGCGAAAGCATATTTACTATCAGCTCGCATACTGCCAGTATGCATACGCATATATCCACCATCATGGCGGTAAAGGCCTTGCCGCGCTTCTTCTTGGCCCGCTCCCGCGCCTTTATGTCGAAGTACCACACCAGCGCTATAAGCGTACCCGTGGCGCCCGCAAGAAAAGCCGTAAACCAGGGCAGCGCCGCCGCGATGCCCAGATGCAGCACCGCGCCGTCCAGCAGCAGAAACAGCCCTATTCCGCCGAAAGCATAAGCAATAATTCCCATTTACCCTCCTTGCGCCCAATAGATTATACCATAAATGGTACTTGCAGGAAATACGAAAAGACACGCCATCATCGTTTTACCGAAAATGACGTGTCTGCCTGTTTATCGCGTTATAGTGCCACCGCAAAGTCGGTGGCATCAGGAAAAGCCCTTACGCCTTCATCGCCTCGGCTACCGCCACGGATACCGCCACGGTGGCGCCCACCATGGGGTTGTTGCCCATGCCGATAAGGCCCATCATTTCAACGTAAAAGTAGAATGCGTTGAAGTCAAATGCCTTAAATCACTAGGTTTTGGGGCTTATCGTGGTAGTTTCAACCCCATCATTCTTTGGATCAGTACATACATCAATGTGCTTCTTTACTTCGATTTTATAGTCGATTTCTCATAAAGTCAATAACAACAAGGCATCAACTCTTTAACATCTTTTGTTCTTCTTTTCATCAACTTTAGTACAAGTTTTCATCTACTTTAAATCAACATCATGTCACGTTTATAGCACAAGTTAAGCACTGCGCAATGCTATAATGTGTACATAAGAGAGAGGGAAACAAACCTCTAAGAAAAACAAAGGAGAAACGATAATGGAATACTACAACGAATTCAAGCTCACCATGGAAACAAACGCCAAGGCAAAAGAGGCAAGTGAAATTCTGATCAATAGGCTGAACAAAGGTTTCGAGATTGACAATACTTATCGTTTCAATCCTTCTTCTAAAATGGCACAGGTTATTTCTGCCAACGATAATACTGTCACACTCGATGGTTACGATGGTTACTACACTGTTGAAGATTCCGAGGAAGTCTTCTTCGAGCTTTTAAAAGTACTGGCAGAAAATCTCTCCGAAGACACCTTCTCTTGTGAAATAATAAATAATTCTACATACTCAGAGGGCACTATCAATGCATCCTTCAGCAACGGTATCCTTACCATCAACTCTGTGTACTATCCCGAAGGATATACCGAATACTTGTGCTGTGACGAATGCGGTGAAAACATCGTAAAAATCGATGAGTACGATGCAAGCAAAACATACTTCTGCGAAGAGTGCGGCGAAGAAGTCGACCTCCAGGAACAGTACGAAAACTGCAAGCCCATCATTACCGAAAAGGTAATAGCCATCAAGTAACAGCAGTACCATTTAAGTGACAAGTTAAAACACTCCCACTGGTATAATAAACACATAAAGAACAGAGAAAACCTAAACAAAGTAAATTAAGAATTAAGGAGATAAAAACAATGAAGAACATCAACATCAACTTCCAGAAGCAGACCATCGAAATGACCAAGACCTTCGCTAACAGTGCAAGCAACTATGGCTCCGAAGCCTACAACGAACTGATGAATGCCAAGCGTGACTTCCCCTCCTACACTGTCACTATCGTAAAGACTGCCTCCAAGAAAGATTCCTTCAAGGGTCTCAACCTCAAGTACATGGAAAAGTACATCACCGAAAAGTCTGGTGTCGAGAGCGAACAGATGGCAACCTTTAACCTCCTCTGCGGCAATACTGATGACGAACTCGCAGCAAAGGCATCCTTCGGCGAAATCAAGGTGTGGTTCCTCACTCAGTATCCTGAAATCGAAAAGGCACGCCAGAACATCGATGAAATCATAGCCAAGGCCAAGGAAGCACGTATCGCAGCCAAGGCAGCTTAATCAAGACAACAGTGAGCAAGAAAAGGAGCAGTAATTATGAAAAACACTCTTAAGATCAATCACGAAAACAGAACTCTCGTAATGGATAGAACTTTCGCTAAGGCTGCCTCCTTTGTCGGCTCCAACGAATACAACCTCCTTCAGGATGCACGCAGAGACTACCCCTCCTACCAGGTAACCCTTCGCTCCATCAAAAAGAAGGAAGATAAGGAAAGCTATCGCGGTCTCACCTATAAGTACATGGAAGACTACATCCGCACCCACGCTAATGCCGCCGCCAACATGGCAGAATACAAGCAACAGATTCTGTTGTCAAAATGCCACTCCATCCGCTATGCAAACATCAAGAAATGGTTCCTCGCAATGTATCCCGAAGTGGTCCAGTTCGGTGTGACGGAAATCCCTGAAAGCAAAGTTGAAAATGCACTTTCAATAGTGAAAGGAGAGGCCGAGCTTCAGGCGGCCTAGTGAAAATGAAATATGGAAAGATAAAAGACCTTCCGGATGTCGGGAAGGTCTTTTTCTTATTCTATTTCTATTGTTCTTACTCCATGCTCCAGAATGGTATTTATCAGTTCATTTCGTGAATAATTGACCTCTTTGGCAATTCTGTCTATCTCTGAAAGCGTTTCTTCTTTAATACGTACAGTAATCACCCTGTTTCCGTCTTCCCCACGTTTTTTCAGCTTTAATACATCGCCTTTTACTTCGCTCATATTATGTCTCCTTGTCTAATTACTATCAGTTTATGTTGACAGGAGATTTCTTAATATACTATAATATAATATATATTATGATATCTATAATGATATCTATAATGATATCAAAATGTTTGTGAGGTATAGGTATGCGAAAAGTTCTCTGCTTAATGCTGATTGCCATCATGCTGCTTTCCGTTGGCTGCTCTGCGACTGTTTCCGTTGTAGGTGCTAACATCAATGAAGATGGGCACCTTGTTCTTTCCATGAGCGACGGAAGCACCTTTGATGCAGGATACGCACGTGGTGAAGACGGAATAGACGGCAAGGATGGAATTGACGGCAAGGATGGTAGTGACGGTATAGACGGCGTTGATGGCGTTGGTATCAAAAAGGCCGCTGTTAATGATAGCGGTCATCTTATGATACGCCTTACTGACGATACCTTGATGGATACCGGTTATGTAATAGGTGCAGACGGCAAAGACGGACGTGACGGCGTTGACGGCAGAGACGGTCGTGATGGTGCAGATGGCCGCGATGGTTTTGACGGAACTAATGGAAAAGACGGCGTTGACGGCCAAACTCCCTATATCGGTAAGAATGGTAACTGGTGGATTGGTAATGAGGATACAGGCGTAAAAGCGGAGAGCACTGATTTTATTTATGACAATCGGGGCGAAGGCACCATATTAGTTGCGTATGTGGGAAATGATTACGATGTAGTAATTCCTGAGAAAACCACAAGAATAGATAACGGTGCATTTGCAGACAACAAGGTAATTAATACTGTAAAAATCCCTCAAAATGTTACGTCCATTGGTAAGAGTGCTTTTGAAAATTGCATTAACCTGTGTACAATTAGTTTGCCAAACAACTTGTTCTCAATAGGCGATTCAGCTTTTGCTGGATGTACACAATTAGAAGGCACTTCGGACAAAGGATTCTCTGAACTTCTCGCCTTGCCTGAAGGCCTTATATGTCTTGGCGATAGTGCTTTTGCTGACTGTGGAAGCTTATACAGTGTATATATTCCATTCAGTCTTGTAACAAGCGATGGATGGGGTAAGTCAACCTTTGAACATTGTACTTTCTTGCACTCTATCACTTGGGGAACCGCAACAGATGCAAATAAAACAGGAGACATTCCGTCTTATACGTTTTATGAATGTTCCACTCTTGATGTAGATTCTTTACCCAATTATATTGATAACGTTTTCAATTATGCATTTGCCTATACAGGTATTAGCGGGAAATTGGAATTAACCAGTTCTATAAGAGAGTATGCATTTTCGCACTGTGATAAGATCACAGATATCACACTAACTATGTATGATGGTGAATTGCGTACTGGTGTTTTTTTAGGTTGCTATAATTTGAAAAAAGTAGAATTTATTATTCCCGATGTTGTCCAAGGGGGGACATACTCTAACAGTAGTTTTAGTTTTGCAATTTGGGAAAAGGCATTTGAAGGCTGCCAAAACCTTGAAACTGTTATTTTCCCAGAGACCACTACCGTTGTATACGAGGGAAAAAATTATAATGTTCGCTGGTATATTTCCAGTAGAGCATTTTCGACTACCGGTTTTTCCGAATTTACTCTGCCTGCAAATATAGGATGGATTGAAGCAGGAATCTTAGACTGGTGCGATAATCTTAAATCAGTGTATGTAGAAGCGACTACTCCCCCGTTTATACTTTCAGACGGTATAAACTTATTTGAAACCTGCTCTAATTTAGAGGCTATCTATGTTCCCGCCGCCTCCGTCGATGCCTACAAAGCCGCCGACGGTTGGAAAAATTACGCAGACAAGATTCGAGCAATGTCCTAAACGAAAACAACATTATACAAAGGCAGTAATCAAATCAGATTGCTGCCTTTTTAATTGGTCAAAACTTGACACCACCCAAAATTCGATTTCGTCCTGAATTTTTGGTATAATATTTATAGAAAGTAAGGGAAATAAGCGCTTTCTCCTGATACTTTCTCAACAAATCAATTCAATAAAATTATCATGCCGCCTCCACCGAAACGAACTTAGTAGAGCCACCGTCAGAGAAGTTCTACATATACGTAGAAGAATACGTATTATAAGTATTATTTCTCCCCAAGCTTGTGGTTCATATAAGGGGTTCAGTAACAAAAGTTGCTGAACCTTTGTTTTGCTGTGCGGGTTCGGCACAAAGGAGGCTTTATGTCCGTTCCAAATCAAAAAGTAGTCTACATCCACAAGCGTAAATACACCGGTAACTTTCTTCAGATCGGCATTGACGAAATGCGCCTAGCACAGCAGCAGATGACATACTGCGAATTTGTGTTGTATCTCTACCTTGCAGGAAATGCAGACGGTTTCAAACTGGAACTCAGCCAGCAAGCATTTGAAAATGCCACAGGGTATAAAAAGACAGCCTATCACAATGCGGTGAACAAGCTTATCAAACTTGGATACCTTACCCAAAGTTATAACTATCAATATGAGTTTCACACTACTCCTGTTCGTCACAGCGAACTCAACTTTGGAGTTTTATCTAACGGAAAATCTATGCCGCCCGAAAAAACAAAAAAATCTGTTCCATCAAACTCTCAATTCCGTTCCGACAATAGAGAAATAGATAGAACAGATAATATAAATAAAAAAGATAAAGAATCTTTTTGGGAAAAAGAAAGCGAAAGCAACAGTCCTTCTGTAGATGAATTGCTTAAAGGTCTCAATATGAAAAACGAAACCGTCGGCGATACCAGACCGCTTTATGAGTTATATCCAGACTGGTACAGCCCTATAAGTGATTATAGTGATTATAGTGATTATGATGAATATTAATCTCAGCATCCTCATGCAGCAGGAACATACTTTGATTTTACAAGGGATTTAGGGAATTCCCACAATGTATCCCCCTATTAAATACAAAAGGAGAAATAATATGGAAAATGATTTTGATGTTATGTGTGATGAAATCTATGTAGATTACAAACCTATTGAACCCAGTGAGGATTATGACCCCATTGCAGATATGCTGTATACACTAGGCCTTAGATATTATGATGTGATGGGCAATTGCTGCAAAGATTATCGCAATGCGTTTAGACCTCTGGAAGCTTTTCTTTACAAGGTATTTAGTGACTACGAATCATTTTATGAATTTATGAATTGTCCTTATGACCCACCTCAGGTAGATATAAACGATTTGGTTTATTTTTACGAACACTATTATTACAATAACGCAGCGCAAGTTTATGAAATGTCACAAGGAGAAATGAAATATGAACTATGAGAAATGGCGTATGCACTATGAAACTTTACCAGATGGAACAAGAGCACAAGTCAGAGATGGCTATACAATGCGCAATGGTTATTATACAAGAGATGGACATGGTGGGCATGGATTTGAACATCGTCAGGAAATGCGGCAGATAGCACTGGAAACCATTAAGGAAGTTGTGCCGCAAATGATTGAGGAAATGTGTGTTCAGATATGCACCGCCGCCCTAGAGGATGTTATCGGCGCTATCGAGTGGGATATTGAGGAAGTAATCAACGTATCCTTTGACGATATGCACAATGTATTCAACAGCGAAAAATTCCGCAAAGTGATATCCACAAAGATAATGGATTCCATTAAGAAGAATCTGAACAACCCAAATATAAGGATAAAATAAAGAAAGAGTGACTTCAGTCACTCTTTTTGTTTGCTTTCAGGTTTAAAGCACTTCCCCTGTTTCCTTTGATATGAACTGTATTTTAAGATCACAGTTCAATGCTTCGGCGATTTCCGCCAAGTCGGATTCGGTGAAGTTATCCCTTTTCATTTTGTTATGTAAATTCTGAGGGCTTGTACCCATTCTGCGTGCCAATTCGGATTCGGATATATTGCCGCTTTTTACAAGCATAATTCTTATCTTTTCTGTCATTGCCATAACATCACGCTCCTTTACGCAATTATAAACTTTTGCATTTAATTCGTCAATAATTTCTTTTAAATAATCAATCAATATTTAAAGATTTATATTGACTTTTTAAATCCTTTAGTTTAAAATATAATTATGGAAGTTGAAAACAAACTTTCAAATAATAAATCAAAGGAGCAACCACAATGTCAAGAAATGAACTCATCGCAAAAATCGAAGCCCTCAACGAATGGGAACGCCTCATCGCTGAAGCACAGGCAGAAGCCGAAGCAATCAAGGACAGCATAAAGGCCGAAATGCTTGAACAGGAAACTGAGGAACTTGAAGCAGGAGCTTACATCATTCGTTGGACTTCAGTCCTCACCAATCGCTTTGACAGCACAGCCTTTAAGAAAGAATATGGCGAACTGTACAAGCGTTTTACCAAGCAAATCTCAAGCCGCAGGTTTTCCATTGTATAAGAAAAGCCCCTTGCCTACACGCCGACCAAAGCAACAGGCAAAGAGCTAATGACCACTCAAGCGGAGTGGATACCAACATAATAGCGTATCCGCTCCGCAGAATCAAGAAAGGATACGCAAACATGAAACAGCTTACAAGTTACAACAGGGTAGCAGGATACCTCAACAAGATATTCGACCTGCTCAATGCAGAATATTTTGAAAATGAACTTTCAAGACCAACAATAACCATCCAATCCACTCCAAAGGCCTACGGCCATTTCTCATTAAAGGATGATACATGGGTTTCCTCAATCGGCAACAGTCACGAAATCAACATAGGCGCAGGAACCCTTGCAAGGCCCATTGAGGAAGTAATAGCAACGCTGCTGCATGAAATGGTGCATTACTGCAATTATCAGAATGGCATACAGGATTGCAGCCGCGGCAACACCTACCACAACAAACGCTTCAAGGCGGCAGCGGAATGCCGCGGATTGCAAGTCTCCCACCACGAGAAATACGGCTGGTCAATCACTCAGCCCACAGAACAGCTTATGGACTTTGCCATAAACAACGGCCTGACGGATATCCTAATCAACCGCAACGAAAGCCTTGCAGGATTTGGAATCACAGGCACAGGAACTCACAGCGGCGCGACTTCCGGCACAGCGGTCAGGCCCTCAAGCAGCAGAAAGTATATCTGTCCTTGCTGTGGAAATTCTGTTAGAGCCACCAAGGCAGTAAGAATCGCTTGCCTCGATTGTGCAGAGCAAATGGTTGAAACCTAACTTTCAATTTCAAGGGACATGGCTATAGTAATCCTTACCATGTCCCATAACTTATAAGTTTTGATACTGTCACAAAACCAACCATATTCAAGCAAAAATGCAGTGTCAAAACTTAGGTTCAAAAGTAAAGGAGAAAAACGATGATTTATGGTTATGCTAGAGTATCAACAGTCACACAAGGCAGAGATGGAAATAGCCTTGAGGATCAGGTTTCTGCACTTGAAAAGTATGGCTGTCAGGAAATAATCACAGAAGCCTTTTCAGGCAAAACAATGGAACGCCCTAAATTTAACAGCCTATTTCGCTCTCTGCAAAGGGATGACACATTAGTAGTATGCAAGCTTGACAGATTCGCACGAACAGCCATAGAGGGCGTACAGACTGTCAGAGAGCTATTTGATAGAGGTGTTAAAGTCCATATCCTAAATATGGGACTAATCGAAAATACGCTCACTGGAAATCTGATCCTCACAGTTATGCTTGCCTTTGCGGAATACGAGAGAGGGATGATTGCAGAGCGCACTCAGACAGGCAAAATAGCAGCTAGGCAGAATCCCAATTTCAAAGATGGCAGACCCAAGAAGTTCTCGCAGGAGCAGATTGAGCTTGCATTGGGGCTGCTGAAAGATGGGAAGACATATAGGGAAGTTGAGGGGATGACAGGGATAAGTAAGAGTACGTTGGTGAGAGAGAAAACAAAATTATTTTCAATATATTGATTTTATATGTCATATTGTAACAATATATGGTATACTTAAATATATGAAGTGAGGCAACGGGCATTTATACCCATTATCGTTATGAGGATATAAAACTTAATTCTATTAAAGGAGATCCTTACACATGAGCAAACGAGTTTATATCAGTGCTGACTATGATTTAAACAACGGAGATCGAGATGTAGTAGATGAATTAAATAAATGGGGCAACGACAGCCTCCACAAGGTTGATTTCATTGATATGTCAGAAGTAAAGTCTGGCAGCGTAGCTTTAACCGCTGATTGCCGCATTTGTGATTTAAAATCAGAATTCAATCATCAAATTAACGCTTCATCTGCCGTAATCTTTGTTATTGGCGACATGACAAAATATCGCACGGCGGGAAGTGAATGTGAACGAACATCTAAAGAGCAAAAGTATTGTTTCTGCACCCCATATAAGCAAAATGCAAATGGGGCTAAAGCATGTAAAGTTTCTAAAACCTCTACACCGACAGAAGATCAAGATGTAGGCAATATTAATACCTATTCCTACCTTCGTCATGAGTTTGAACAAGCAAAAAAGAAAAAACGAACCATTATTATCGTTTATAATTCCACGCGTAAAGAAAACAACTGGCTACCTGATTATATGAATGGCTACGAAAATATCGCCAGGCCATTTTGGACAACTAATGCCAATGGAAAAAGAGTTGGTGACTATACATTTATAAAAGAGGTTTTAGGATTTTGAAAAAATTTATTTGTAACAGTTTAGCATATTCATCTACTCTTACCTCAGCTATATTTACAATTGTGCCTGAGGCCTTTTTTGCAAAATACAAATTGATATCACAAGAATTTTTCAAGCAATTCAAGACTTTTACTTCAGAGGACGTCCAACTTTTAAATATAATAATTTCGCGTATATTTACCTTTTTGGTTATTTTACTAGCAGTAGTTTTTGTGTATATAGTTTATCTCAAACTCCGCAAACGGACTACTATTGAAGGGCCAAACTATTCGATTTGTGTCGAATACGGCAATATCTTCAAAACCAAACATTGTAAGCGAGTAGTCAATTTTGATGAGTGCTTTACAACACAAGTCGGTAATGCAACTTCAGATATAAATCCAGGGTCAATATGCGGTCAATATTTAACGATGCACCCCGATTTAAATATTCAACAATTAATTAACGCTTCCCAAATTTCACCAGCAAAAAGCAAATCACTGTACAAGGGGAACCAACGGTATAATTCTGGTACCATTGTTCCGAATGGTGACGACCTGTTGATGGCGTTCGCAAGGTTGGATGAACGTGGCAAAGGCCGTTTCTTTTCACGCGACGAGTATATTGAATGTCTAAATCTGTTGTGGAAAGAAATAGAAATCTATTATTCTGAAAAAGATGTCTGTGTTCCAATACTGGGCGCAGGAACAACAACTTTTGATGGGGGGAATGGCGCGTCTATTTCGCAGCAAGATTTGTTAGATATGATGATCTTATCATACAAATTAAGTTCGCATAAAATTAAAGCCCCACACAAATTAAGAATTATATGTAAACGTACAAATGGATTTTCAATCAATAATATTAAAGCTTAATTATGAATAATCGAGACTAGAGAAAGGTCGGTTTCTGTGTCACGATCCGAAAAGCAAAAACTAAAAACTCTTTATGTAGCGAAGTTCTTCCTAGAGAACTCCGATGAAAATCATGCCATTACTGCAAGCGATATCGTGGATTATCTCAGGGAAGAATGTTCCATTGAAGCGGAGCGGCGCTCCATTTATCGTGACATTGCAATTCTGCGTGATGAATTCGGCATGGATATCGATGGTGGACAAGGCGGTCGCTATCGCTTATTGTCTCGCCAGTTTGAATTTGATGATCTGCGTATTCTTGCGGAATGTGTTCATGCAGCAAGATTCATTTCTACTTCCAAAGCAAAGGAATTGGTAAGCACAATAGGTGAATTAGGCAGCATGTATCAAGCTGAATCCTTGCAGCATGAAGTTTTCCTCATTGATCGTGTTAAAAGCACTCAGAAGGGCACCTTGAACATCATCAGTACCATTAATGCTGCTATGGCTAAAAAGCAGGATGGAAAGCCACATGAACCTCAGAAGATTAGTTTTAAATACATGAAACACACCATTGATGATGTTAATTCAATGGTTGAAAAATACCATGGTAAGATTTACAAAGTCAGCCCTTATCGCTTACTCATAAATGATGGAAACTATTATTTGTTAGCGTTTGATGATAAGGCGCAGGATATGAGAACCTATCGTATCGATAGGATGAAAGACGTTAAGTTGCTGCCAGAGTCACAGGAAGGACAGGAACTGTTTAAATCATTAGATCTTCAATCCTATACGCAGCGTGTTTTCTCTATGTTTGGTGGCGAAAAGAAGCATGTAATAATGCAGTTCGACAATTTACTACTTGATGCAGTCATAGATCGCTTTGGTACAAAGAATGTTTCATATTCAAAGACAGATGACGAACATTTTTCCGTTTCTGTAGATGTCGAACTAAGCAAGCAGTTTTATTCGTGGTTAATCCAGTTTGGAGATAAGGCAAAGATAATGCATCCTAAAGATGTTGTTGATGGACTTAAGGAATTCTTAGAAAGTTTAGTTGGAATATACTCATAAAAATAAGAGGAATGTCAAAAGGCATTCCTCTTTTTTAAATCTTTATATTCAATCTTCTATTAAAGTTGTTGCTTAGTTGCTTTAAAGTTGAATAAAAGTTGTTATAAAGATCATCTTTTATTGTTCTTTTTAATGTACTTATGTGGTCTGAACTTATCAAGTACATTAATTGCATCCACTTGTTTGGCAAGATCGCTTACAAGATAATTTATATAGTTTTGTGTAATTTCAAGGCTTGAATGACCTAAAAGTTTAGACAAAGAAACCACATCTCCACCATTGAGTATCCACTGTTTAGCCAAAGTATGACGATATCTATGGATTCCAGTAGTTTCCACACCTCTGGATTTATTGTAATCGTAAAGCAGATGATACGAAGTTCCCTTTGTCAGCTTCTTTCCATATACATTACAAAAGAGATAATCTTCTTCACTTTGATGCTGCCTGTAAGTCAAATACTCTTCCAGAATTTTCACCATTGTTTGATTCAGTGGAACAATAAGAGGTTTTCTGTTCTTGGTGAAATTCACATTAACCACATGGTTATCGAAATCTATATCTTTTATTTTGATATTTTCCAAACTCCTTTGTCGCACACCAGTTGAGAAAAGAAAGTTTGTCATCACCCAATTCTTGTACTCTGTAAAGGAGCATTTATTCATATTGGGTTTCTTCAAAAGTTTTGTCAGTTCATCTTCGCTATAAGTTTCTATGGGCTTTTTATCCACCTTGATTGCTCTCATTTTGAAAGGAGAAACATACCCTTCTCGCATCAGAAAATGTAGCGTTGTTATCATATCTCGCAAATACGAATTAATACTGACATCGTTATTCAAAGTATCCACCAAATACTTCACATAGTCAGTATAGGTTTTCTCTGTAAATTCCTCTAATTGCAAGTCTGGCGATATCACTTTGTAGAACTGTGTATAGGACTGTTTATAGTGCCTCATTGTGCCTTCTCGAAGGTTTCGTTGTCTGCAATCATCAAGATATTTTTCGCAGCCTTCTTTGAATGTAATTCCTGTTTTTTGCACCATTTGGATTCGCTTCATTATGATTCCTCCCATCATAATGATGTGACTAAATAAAAAGTTAGACACATCATCAGTACTTTTCGCACAATGATGTGTCTAATCCAAATTTTACGCTATTTGCCCTTTTCAGATGCTGAAAAGTGGCTGATTCAGGCAGTTTTTACTTCGCCTCGGCTACCGCCACGGATACCGCCACGGTGGCGCCCACCATGGGGTTGTTGCCCATGCCGATAAGGCCCATCATTTCAACGTGGGCGGGCACGGAGGAGCTGCCTGCAAACTGGGCGTCGGAATGCATACGGCCCATGGTGTCGGTCATGCCGTAGGAGGAGGGGCCGGCAGCCATGTTGTCGGGGTGCAGGGTACGGCCAGTGCCGCCGCCGGAAGCAACGGAAAAGTACTTTTTGCCGTTCTCGACGCACCACTTCTTGTAGGTGCCTGCGACCGGGTGCTGGAAGCGGGTGGGGTTGGTGGAGTTGCCGGTTATAGAAACATCCACGCTCTCATGGCGCATTATGGCCACGCCCTCGTTTACGTCGTCAGCGCCATAGCAGCGCACGTTGGCACGCTCGCCCTTACTGTAGGCGGTGGTCTTGGTGACAGTCAGCTCGCCGGTGTACTGATTGTACTCGGTCTCGCAGTGAGTGAAGCCGTTGATACGGGAGATGATCTGTGCAGCGTCCTTGCCGAGACCGTTCAGGATAACCTGCAGGGGCTCCTTGCGGACCTTGTTTGCGGTGCGGGCTATGCCGATAGCGCCCTCAGCTGCGGCAAAGCTCTCATGGCCGGCCAGGAAGGCGAAGCACTTGGTGCCTTCGCTCAGCAGCATGGCTCCAAGATTGCCGTGGCCAATACCCACCTTGCGCTGATCTGCTACGGAACCGGGAATGCAGAAGGTCTGGAGGCCTTCGCCTATGCACTCGGAAGCTTCGGCGGCAGTCTTTACGTTTTTCTTTACGGCGATGGCTGCGCCAAGGGTGTAGGCCCATACGGCGTTCTCAAAAGCGATGGGCTGTATTCCCAGCACTATGCTGCGCACGTCTATCCCCTTGGACTTGAGCAGCTCGTCCGCCTCTTCAAGTGATTTGAGGCCATACTGCGCCAGTACGGGGTTGATCTGATCTATTCTTCTTTCGTAACCTTCAAAAGTTGCCATTATCGCGCCCTCCTTATTCCTTGCGGGGGTCGATCACCTTAGCGGCCTCAGCAAAGCGGCCGTAGGTGCCGATGTTCTTCTCGTATGCTTCCTTGGGGTCCATGCCCTTCTTGATGGCTTCCATCATCTTGCCAAGGTGTACAAACTTATAGCCGATGATCTGGTCATCCTCGTCCAGAGCTATGCCAAGTACGTAACCTTCCGCCATCTCCAGATAGCGGGGACCCTTCTTCAGGGTGCCGTACATGGTGCCTACCTGGCTGCGGAGGCCCTTGCCCAGATCCTCAAGACCGGCACCAATTGCCAGGCCGTCATCGGAGAAGGCGCTCTGACTGCGGCCATATACAATCTGAAGGAACAGTTCCCTCATAGCGGTGTTTATAGCATCACATACCAGGTCGGTGTTCAGCGCCTCCAGAATGGTCTTGCCGGGGAGTATCTCTGCTGCCATAGCGGCACTGTGGGTCATGCCGGAGCAGCCGATGGTCTCCACCAATGCTTCCTGAATGACGCCGCCCTTTATGTTGAGGGAAAGCTTGCAGGCTCCCTGCTGAGGCGCGCACCAGCCCACACCGTGGGTGAAGCCGCTTATGTCTTTAATCTCCTTAGCCTTGACCCATTTGCCCTCTTCGGGTATGGGGGCAGGATCATGCTTTGCGCCCTTTGCAACGCAATACATCTCTTCCACTTCGCGTGAATACTGCATGAAATATCCTCCTTGAATATTAGCTGCCCGATGAGTTGATACACCGGGACATTCTTTCCTAATCATGATTTTATCACGGAGCGCGATGCCATTACAACCCGAACGGCAAAAAACACCCAATAATTAATAGGCTCCACTATACTCTTCGCAATAACCTATCTTAATATCACAGCACATAGCACAGGGGTATAACGAGGAACATGGCGGGTACAAAGTCCATGACCTTTATCTTCGTAACGCCTATCATATTCAAGCCCAGTGCGAATATCAGCATACTCCCCACGCAGGTCATCTCCGCCACCACGGCGTCTGTCAGCACGGGCGCAAGCAGCCCCGCGAGCAGCGTTATGGCTCCCTGGTATATGAGCACGCTGACAGCCGACAGGCCGACTCCTATCCCAAGGCTGGCGGTAAGAACTATGGCGGAAATGCCGTCCAGAAGCGACTTTGTATAGAGCATATCGTGACTGCCGGTGAGGCCGCTTTGCAGGCTGCCCACCACCGCCATCGCGCCTACGCAGTATATGAGGCTGGCAGTAACGAAGCCTGCGGAAAGGCCGCTCCCGCCCCTTGCGAGCTTTTCCTCGAGGAGCCTGCCCAAGCGCTCCATTCCGCCGTTTAGGTCAAGCGCCGTTCCTATGGCGCCGCCCGCCGCCATGGCGATTATCATGGCGATGGTCTTTTCCCCCTCCAGCGCGCCGGATACGCCTATATAAATGACGCAGAGCCCTATGCCCTTCATCACCGCGTCCGTCACCCTATCCGGTATGCCTCGCCTGAGAAGCAGCCCCACAGCGCAGCCCAATATTATGGCTCCGGCATTTACTATGGTTCCCAGCATATTCTTCTCCTTTATTTAAGCAAAATCACTTTTATCATACCGATTGATTATACCAATAGTCGGAACAAATTAAAATGACAAAGTTGCGGCTTTTTGCTGATATAATTACTGGTATAATTAACAAATGCCGCGATTGATATAGCGGCACCCATCATGCTATAATTTATATGTAATATGTTGTCGATTCGGGGAGCTTAAATATATATGTCAAGACGCCGTTTTAAACGAGCAAAGCGCAGAAGGCGCAGGCGCAGCCTCAGCGCCTCGGTATGGGGCCCCATACTCAAGCTTTTAGCAGTAATACTGGTCTTTTTGGCGTTGCTTTACGCTATATTTTATGTGGTCATACCCAAGGCGGCAGACTTCATGGGCTGGGATTACAGACCCCCATTTGCCCCCGAGCCTACCCCCGCCCCTACGCCAATACCCACGCCTACCCCCAACCCAATGAGTCTGTATGACTTTACCGGCAGCTCTCAGGAGCTGGTTTTTGACGGCTCATCGAGCTATAAGTGGTTTACCGACCCATACTTTTACAACGAAAAGATGGTAATCTCCGCAGGCAAGTTGGATTCCTCCGGCAAAAACGTGGTGTTCAGGGACATGTTCTTCTTCCACCCAAGCACCCGCATAAGCGAAAAGATAAACCTTACGCCCCAGAACGACCACTTCCTGTTCCCCAAATTCAACGATAAGTGGCTGGTATACCTGGACGGGAGTCTGTCAGGTGGCGGCGCCATCATGGCGGTCGATCTTACCGCCTCCCCTCTGAAGGCAGTAAAGGTCAAGGACATATACTCCGGTCAGCCTGAACCTTTCCTTTCCGGCAATTATGTGGCCTTCACCGACCGCACCGGCACCAATAAGGACAAGCTGTTCGTATACGACCTGACCACCATGGAATCCACCGTAGTGGCCATGTTCTCAAGCTCGGTATACGGTCAGAGCAAGCCCTTTTTGTCAAATGACACGCTGATATGGGCGGATTCCGCCACCTCCGACGGCAACTCGGACACCAGCGTGATACGCTACATAAACCTCAATGAATCCTCAATAAAGTCCATCAAGCCCGGCACCTTCGTGCATGACCCGGAGTACAACGGCAGATACATTGCCTGGCTTACCGAGCTTCACAGCCGGGACACGGCCCTTTATGCGGCGGACGGCCTCTCCGGCACACCCACTGAGGTGGACCGCTGCGTGGTCGAGTTCGGGCTGGGCAGCCATTTTATAGCCTATTCCCGCACCAATACCGACACGGATTCCAGCAGCATATTGGTATTTTCCTTTGCGGAGGGCAAGATATACCGGGTAACTCAGGAGTATGAATCCGCGTTGCTGCTGGGCGTGTCCGATAACTATGTGGTCTGGATGGACGTCACCTCCCGCGAGCGTGACATAGTAAAATTCACTAAAATACCCTGATAATAAGATCCAAGGAGCATAATATGGCAAAAGCGAAGGGCAGCGTATTTTTCTGCGGGGAATGCGGCTACGAAAGCACCAAGTGGCTGGGTAAATGCCCCGCCTGCGGCAGCTGGAACACCATGTTGGAGCAAAAGAAGATATCCTCCATTCCCTCAATAAATAACCTCACCTACGCCCACGCCATACCCTTAGCCGATGTCACCACTACCGCCTCCGGCCGCGTGTCCTCAGGCATAGGAGAACTTGACAGAGTTCTCGGCGGCGGCATAGTACCCGGCAGCGTCACCCTTTTGGGCGGCGATCCCGGCATAGGCAAGTCTACCCTCCTCATGCAGACAGCCGCAGAGCTTACGAAGCAGGGCACAGTATTATACGTCACCGGCGAGGAATCCGCTTCCCAGCTAAAGCTTCGGGCGGAGCGTCTCGGCGTAGGCGGAGATATGCTCATACTTGCCGAAAACGACCTTTCCGCCATCGAGAGCGAGGTAGACCGGGTAAAGCCCGCCTACGTAATGATAGACAGCATACAGACTATGTACTCGGCGGACTGCTCCGGTACAAACGGCAGCATATCCCAGATACGGGAGGCCACCTCCCTCATCACCCGCATGGCAAAGCGCACCGGCGCGGCCACATTTATCGTAGGCCACGTGACTAAGGACGGCGCCATAGCAGGTCCCCGCATACTCGAGCATATGGTTGATACGGTGCTTTATTTTGAAGGCGACAGGCAGGATTCCTTCCGCCTGCTGCGCTCGGTAAAAAATCGATTTGGCAGCACTGACGAGATAGGCGTCTTTGAGATGCGCTCCACCGGCATGGCGGAGATATCCGACCCCTCCACGCTGTTCATAACCGGCACGGATCTTCCCGGCTGTGCAGTTACCTGCGCCATGGAAGGCACCCGCCCCATGATGGTTGAGGTGCAGGCGCTGCTTTCTACATCTCCCTTCTCCAACCCCCGCCGCATGGCTGCGGGTCTGGACAACAACCGCCTCGTGCTGCTGCTGGCAGTGCTGGAAAAGAAGGCTGGCCTGAGGTTCTACGACAAGGACGTTTACACTAACGTAGTAGGCGGCATACGTCTTGACGAGCGTGCCTGCGACCTTGCCGTAGCCATGTGTATAGCAGGTGCAGGCGCAGACATCGCCCTTCCGCCCCGTACCGCCATTCTTGGGGAGCTTTCGCTTACAGGCGAAGTCCGCCCCGTAAACCGGTTGGACAAGCGCATACAGGAGTGCGCCCGGCTTGGCTTCTCCCACATAGTCGTCCCCAATAGCGACACCCTTCCCAAGGTAGACGGCCTGAATTATACCCGTGTAAAGAATATACGCGAAGCGCTGTGCATATTGGGCATTTAGCTTTTGGGGTTGAATTATCCCACCAAAAATGCTATCATAATAAGACAGGCGCCCGTAGCTCACTTGGATAGAGCGTATGCCTCCGGAGCATAAGGTAGCGCGTTCGAATCGCGCCGGGCGCGCCAACATCGCCGCGAGTTTTACTCAGCTTGCGGCGATTTTTTTTACGAAGCTCAGCCTTTACCCGCCCTGCCGCCGCTTCCCGCCGCAGCGGTAAATATGCGCCTTCACAATAATAAGAAGCCCCCGACCATTTGGTAGGGGGCTTATTCATTCCGCTATTTGCTTACCTTATCCCTAAGAAGTGCAGTATGCTCTGCCATATCGTCATATCGCCGGTCTTGGGGGGTATGACTATCACGGGGACGGGGGTAGTGGTAACTGAGGGATGCCAGTGGCTTCCGCCGCCGGTTGTGCCGCCGGTAGTGGTGCCGGTAGCCGGTATCTCCACCGCTGCACGCCGGTAGCCGCAGACCGTACACTCCTCATGCTTGGAGCCTTTTTGTGTCGCGGTCGCCGTCCTGTCTATTACCCACCGGAAGCTGTGCTCCGCTACATCGGTCTTGTCGCCGCAGGTGCATTCGTGCCAGTGGCTCGTCTCGTTATTCTTCCAGTCGATGCCGTAGCTGTGAGTGTGAATAAGAACCGGAATTTCACGTGTTTCTTCGAATCCGCAAACGGAGCAGCTGCGCGTCTTGC